>Ga0302173_10000250_pt1 | contig 29233 bp, 35 predicted proteins | sample I_Fen_N3_1_FD_198785 | JGI IMG/M metagenome (GOLD analysis project Ga0302173, IMG submission 198785) | Peat permafrost microbial communities from Stordalen Mire near Abisko, Sweden - I_Fen_N3_1 | ecosystem: Environmental > Terrestrial > Soil > Wetlands > Permafrost | place: Sweden: Abisko... | reverse complement strand
AGTGTAAGACGGTCCTTTTCTTCTTGAGACCATTCATAATCTTTCGAGGTCTTTAAACCGCGTCTAATCATTTCACACATACAATACGGTTCATCATCTCTGGGACCTAAGCATGCACATATATCATTCATCTGAGTCACCTTTAGAAATCTTCACAAAACGAATCACTTCTAAAAGTGAAAGTATGTTTATTGAATTCTTCGACTGGATTTATTCCACCTGCGCTGTCAACCCAACTTTCATCGTCAAACATTACTTCTACGATAAATCCATTTTCATCGCAGATGATATGACGTACCTCACACTTTGCCCCAATTTTGATAAAGTGTTTACAATGTGCCCAACCGCTAGGAAATGGAGACAGTAGTTTAACTAGAACCACTTTGTCACCTGCTTTGAATGGAGCAAAATTCTCCATCAAATAAATGTAAGCCCCCACCATTTGCTTAACATAGAAATCACCTGGACCCCGAGACATCAATTCCTGTGCCTCGGCGAACTTCTTCATGGCCGCAATAAATGGAGCATATACTTCTGTCATAAAAATTCCTTTTACATAAGTGTCAGTGGTCGTTTGAACCGACGATTCATCATTGTTTCCATCTCATCTCGTGGAAATCCATTATGTGCAAAAGTAACAACTTGTGCACCAGGAAAGGGCGGGCAGGGGTGGGCATGTGGGCCTCTGTAGAACTCCGAGTTATTCAGTTTCAATCCAGCCTTTTTCAACATGTGAGTTGTTTCACTCACAATGAACGTGCTCATCTTACCAATTTCATCACCATCATGGCTAATAACATGCCAAGTTTTACCATCTTCTTGAAAGGCAACTCCTGCAATAAGAAGTTCGGCAGCCTGCCGTTGACGATCAGTAAAACCATTCGTGACACGAACAAATTGATTAGCAAACATTTTGAACTTTCAAAATTTATTGAGATGATTTATTATATCACATAACCCAAGTTTAGTGTTGGGTTATGTGATTTTTATTTTTAGACAGAAGTCAACAGGTATTCTGCTCGACGTTCCCAGTTATCTCCGAGACTTGCAACCTTCGTGACAGAGATCAAAGTACGAAGAGAAAGTTCCTTCGCTTCATTCCGCATCCGAGTGAGGAATGCGAGAGCAGCTTCTTTAGTCTCATCGCTGTGATCTGGGAGAAAATCACCAGACTTGATGATGTTACCCATACGTTCGATTTTCTGATCAACAGTCATTGACACATCAACACAGATTGCACGAGAGCGGATTGCTTGATCAACTTTATAGATAGGAAGATTGCTGATGAAGATAACTCCACCTTCAAACATGAAGGACCGAGGGAGACCATCATCCATGAAACCTTCAGACCGCCAATCAACAACACGTTCTTCATAACTATCCAATGCACCTTTAAGAATAAGCAGTGCAGTTGGGTTCTTCAGAACATCATCGCAATCATCAAAAATAATGATTCGCTTGCGGTTTTCATAAAGGATTCGGTAGAGACCTTTAGCTGTAGAGAAGCCTTTAATGACAACGTAGGATTTTGAATCTCCACCGTGAGCACATACTTCAGTAGGGGTTCCATCAGAAGTGACAGAATCGATCTTCTTCATTCCACATTTAACCAACGTTTTGTTGACTGTGAATGTTTTACCCAGACCACCTTCACCCGTAACAATGAGAGAAGGTGAAGTTCCAGTAGCAACCATTCTGACAAAATCAGAAAGAAAATCAAAACGTTCATTGATGTTAAAACGTTCAGAGGATTCAATGGTTGGTGCATCAAGTTCAAAAACGGGGGTTCCAAATTCTCGAACGTTTGTCACATTCAGCTTTTTGGCTTTACCGCATCGACCTTCTTTAATACCGTTAACAACATAGTCCTTACTGAAAGATGCTGCTACCACTTGACCAGCATAAATTGCTGTCCATTTGTTTGTGCGACTATCAAGGGAAAGAAGTGCTGTATTTGACATTTTTTAACTTAAGAGTAAATTTGATAAGTGTTTATTATATCACAGCTTTTCGAGTAATCAGGGTATTTCAGTAAAATAATGTTCTCTGTAGTGTTTTGCCGATGGCTGCCAGACTGCTATACTTTTATGTTCTTTCATAAATCGTTCATAGACATAACCGATTGCCTCTGAGAGATCATCAGTCTCGAACAGAATAGGTTCATGTTCATCATGCCAGAGGGTGTACCTGGAGTCAAGATAGACACATTGATATTCCTTGGATTTGCCTTTACATTTGTTAAGAGCAATTCCATTATCAGTGTGTTCCCAATAAATGGAATCACCAACCTTAAGGTTTAGTTTCTCGATAATCTCTTGTGGAATAGGCAATATGAAATCGCCATTGTCATTAACTTCTAATTCGACAGTAAAGGTACTCATTGTTTCTCCACCACTTTAATTATTTTCAGCTTTTTGTTGATGACCAATTCTAAGAATGCTTCTTGAGCCTGTTTGACATTTTCATAACTCTCAATGATAGTAGCATTATGACGTTGATTATCCTTAATTCCAGAGCTGCGTGCTGAATACCATTCATCGATGTGCATTGAAGTGATATGTTTTTCAGTGATGATAGCTGGGGTATTACACAGTAAATTCTGATGTCCATATTGTGCGCCCCAACTATATTCTCCATTATCATGTACTTTAACTACATCAGCACCTCGTAGAAAATAAAACAATGATTTGCGGAATTTAAATGATTCAGTTACTTTCTTGCTAAGTTGTTTAACATCGTCATCTGTAACATCACATAATGAAATAACAGGATTATCAATCTTACATTGAACAGCACGTAAGATCGTGTGATTGTAATTAGTAACAGCATATTTTTTAGTGTAGATGCTATTGATGAATGAAATTGCATCTTCTTTATCAATTACCTTTTCATCTAGGCGTTCAATAACGTTGGCTGTTTTATAAAACCTGATAGCATTTTCATCAGCGAAGAAAATAGCTTCATATTTCTGCTGAACAAAATGATGGTCTTCCTTAAGTGCCACATTTTCTTTTCCATTAAGCAAAATGGTAGTGTAATTACCTTTTTCACTACCTTCATTACTCAATGCCTGTACCCAACATTCACCCAAATATTGTCCCACATACCCATTTTTAAGACGATATGTTGAGCCAATGACCCTATCGGATTTCTTGATATTTGAAATTGATTCAGCATTCATCATCAAGTTTTTAAACTCTTCACTATTTTCGTGAAGGAGAATATTCAATGCGCCATCTCTAACCCAAATACATTTACCAGGAATTTCACCACCTTTATTGATACCAACTTCACTTATCAATGTCATGAGATTGTTTGATTGAATTTCGATTTCCCAACCATCTGGATCCATCACCCGAAACACGACATTGCCACTGCCCCAATAGACCCTTTTAATGTCATCGGTGACCTTGAATCCAGTACGTGGAACATTGTCAACAATAGAAACGCGTTTCTTGTATTGTTCACTGTTTTCATCGTAGCATCGCATCCACGATTTTACGGTTTCTTGTCGCTTCAACCCTTGGGCATTGGTTTCGTATGGTGTAGCGAAAGCCAAAACATCATCTGATCCAGATGATCTCCTACCAACAAAAAGTTGTGAAAAACATTTTAATGATTTATTAAGCATCTGTCATTGTTCCTAATTTGAGTTGAGATAATTTCAACGGTCTTTTTCATTTTCGTAACTGTATCCAAAATACTAGTCTGACTAGCAATTGGATTTGCATTCCAAGAATACATCTTCAATATTTTAGGGTTAGCAACAATCTTCAAAATCTCAGACAGTTCAAGAACGTTTCCTTTTCTTGAATTACATGATGCACACATACATTGCGCATTTTCAGCTGAGTTGCTTCCATTAAGCGATTTTGGAATGATGTGATCCCATGTCATCAATACTTCTTTACCATATGAATTAATTCCATACAGATTCAAAGTGAAAACGTCACGCTTATCATTTATGTGTCGCTCAACATAAAATGATTCCCTTGGATTCCACAACCAATGCAGGTTGTTTTACCACGTTTGAATAATTTAATTCGACCGGCCTGTGGGTCCATCAAATCTTTAATCAATAGAGGTTTACCATCTGGTCCTTCAAGAGACACTAATTTGGTACTGTCATAATGTTTAATGAAATAGATACCTTCTTCAACAGACATCGTTTTGATTCTCTCATACCCTTTAGTTGGGGTAAAAAGAGTAAAACCGGGAAGAACGTCTTGTTTCAAAATGGCTCTTGGTTTCATAACAATCTTTCTATCATTTGATAGAAGATATTATATCACAGGTTACAGATATTTTTCAACCCAAACTGGCTTTTTGTTGTCTTGTGCAAATTCATTCCACTGATGATACCAGCATTCAACCATGTGTTTAAGAATTGGATCATTTCCATCATGGGCTTTATTTTCACATTCACGAAGCATCTGCCAATAAACAGCAATAACATCTTGATGCATTTTTACTGGGATGTGGTTTAGATCATTCATAGTGTGTTCAGTTCCGGTTTATCAAGTTTGCGAATTTCTGTCTCAAGAGCAAATGCAGCTTCTTTTCCTCTGACAAAAGTAATGATCTCTTTGTGAAATACTTCTGGCCCGTAGTTCCTTATAGACTCACAAAGTTTCCAGCTCTTGTCTTGGTTAAATGCTCGTCCTACATGCCTTGACCATCTAGCAGCTAAAGTCTCTTTACCAGATCGGTCTATGCATACTGCAACACCAACATACGACTCTAACGTCACCAGATTTTGCAGCATATATAAAATATGAAGCCTATCTGAGCGACGTTTGCGTTTTTTGATAATTTGATTCATGATGTATTATATCATGAATCTCATTAATTTACCAGGTTATTTTCATTATGCAGGAACCATATCTGGTTTGCGATAAAGAACAACACATTTACCGGATTTAGCACGTTCATTTGCTGCTTTGCTTGGGCGTTGAGCCAAAGAAGAAATCTTCTTTTGTTCTTTGGATTGAGGGGCTGGTGAACGGGAAACAAATGCTGATGCCATTTTAAATACTCCAGGTTGATTAATCGATAAAGTAATTATATCATAGAATCTATGATTATGCCAGTAATTTCACTAATTCTTTTGATTTCTCAGTAATTAGTTTCTTAGTTGCATTTGCTTTGTTGATTGCTTCTTCTGTTGATGCTTTGTTGAACTTAGAAGCATTTGCAGATTCATCAGCCTTTCTATTAAACACAGAAACAATTTGTGTGATGTAGTCATCATGGTTTTTAATATGGCTTAGATTACCAACACCAAATAAACCATTTAGCTCTAAGGATTTTCCAATACCAATGATCATAGATACCAAATTCTTAAAAGATATTTCGTGCATGTTGGGATTATCCAATAACTCTGTGCACACATTTGGGTTTATATTTTTGAGATAAGAGAAAAAAGTAACAATATCAACAGCAAAATATTCAATAGAACTGGTGACATGTTCTGTGGTATCAAATTTTCTCTTCTTAAATGGAATCAATTTTCCTTCAGCAAATTTAGCTTGGATCCCTGATGTTCCAATACTCAAATAGAGAACTTCAGCCAAAGACGCAAAAAGGAATCCCATGAATATACCTTTAAGACCGTATTCTGGAGTCATCCTAAAGGTCGCCCATTTCTCATATTCTGGAAATGTAGTGATGAAATCTATTTGGATAAATTTCCCGTTAATGATGAAAATTATATTTGCACCATTTACTGTATCATCTGCTAACAAATAAATTGGGGTGGTGGTATGAATAAAGTTTTCAATTAGCTGCCTATATAATGTGGTGTTTGCACTCTCAGTCATTTGCCACATTCTAGGAATAACAAAAATGACATCAATGTCGCCGTATTCCTTTGTTGGATTTTCTATTAAATCCCTCTCAAAATACGCTGTTGAACCTACAACATTTCCAAACTTGATAGGTTGATGATGATCCCTATCAATAAATTCATTGAACTCATTTTCAAATGTCTTAAGTACATCCACGACCAAAGGAATATCACTTGGTAGGATTTTTGAACTTTGTGTTATGACGTTTGACCAACCACCCATAATTATCTCCTTATGCAACAAGAGGAGTACAAAATTGTACTCCTCTCTTTTTAGTTAGTTAAGAATTACTTCTTACCTGTGCGGACAGAAAGATCCAATCCAATTTCCTTGGCAGTTTTAGCAGTCATGAGATCAACCAAAGTTGAAGCATTTTGACCACCATTTGTACCAGAAGAACCACCCATAACAACAGAAGGACTCCATGCGCCGGGTTGAGCAGACTTGATTGCATCAGCATAAAGCGAGTTGATCTTCACAATAGCTTCAAGCTTCTTGTCCAATTGACCGTCGGCTTCCATAACCAACCGCTTACGAGCAGCTTCACCTTCACCGCGGAGAGTTTCAGACTTCTTGAATGCTTCGGCTTCCTTTACGTTAGCATCAGCAATAATGATCTTTGCTTGTGCATCAGCGATGGTCTTAGCATTTTCAACTTCTTGTTCCCACTTAGCTTTTGCAGCATTTGCCTTACCTTGTTGCTCAGTAGTGATTGCTTCTTGTTCAGCTTTTCGAGCATTCGCAATAGAAATTTGAACTTGGGTTGTTGCAATTTGGCGTTGAGCAATTTGATCTTCAACAATCTTGTTGTATCGGATTTGATTGATAGACACTGGTTGAAGCATGATGCCATACTCAGTAATCTGAGATTTGGATTCACGGAGTGGTTGACCATTGTCACTCATAGCAATTTGCACTACTGCAACTTGCTTATCTTTTCCAGTCACGGGGTCTTGTTGAATCATTTGAACAGTCTTCGTCAAGTAGGGACCATGAATCAATTGGTCATCAACATACTTTGGAATTTCTGGACGTTTTTCAGCAGAAGATTCGGTAGACGACATTGTTGGACCAACGTTGTAAACAACTTTCTGCATAGCAGTACGAATCAATTGCTGTTCAATTGCTGCTACAGAACCGAAATCCTTGTGCAAAGCAATAACACTATCAGCCTTCAAAGGCATTTGCCAGTTCATGGTACCAGAGATGCTACCATTACCACCATCATTAAAACGAGTTGGGATAGACTTGTCAGATTCATCACCTGGAACAGCTTTATCGGCACCCTCGGCTTTCTTGATGCTGAAATCAAAAATATCACGACGAGGATAAGTCGTTACCTTACCAAAACCTTGCCACTTCCAACCACCATCAAAGTAAACAGTCAAGTCACCAGAAACCGGGGATTGAATAACAGTGATGTTACCGGCATCAACGTTTTCAACAAGCATCGGTGAAAGCACCAAGGTGACAACAGTAGCAGCGGCAGCAATAGCACCCAAAACAAACTTCTTATTTGCGATCATTATTTAACTCCATTTTCAGTTGATTGATTTTCGATTTTTGCAATTTGTTCCTCGAGAGCCTTGCGCTCTGCAAGTAGACCAGAGAGAACATCAAGTTGTTCATTTTGGTCTTTCAAGTCTTCAACTTGATGTCGTGTTTCCTCGACCTTCTTTTTCAGTTCAGAATTCCTGAACAATGGAAACAATCGTGTGCCAAATAGCATTGGCATAATGATCTGAGTTAACAGTATCAGAACGACACCGATAACCAGAAACACTTCCAAGATTACTAAAAGAAACATTAATTCTAACTCCTTTTCAAAATAAAAATCTTAATAATTTAAGATAGAGTGATTATACACTGACATTATGCTTAATCAAATCTTTTGTTGATCTAATCTGAAAAAGATTGAATGCTTGACGCGCTGTGATTGGCATATCTCCACTGTAGAATTTGAACGCAAGCACAGTGTCATATTTTTTATCAACTACCATTTGGGGATTGTCTAAATCAACTGATGCTGTTACCTGTCCACCATCAAAATTAATTGTGAAATCTGCTTTAGATGGACTTACCTTCTTCATACTTCTAATGGTGTATGTTCCACGTGGTTGACCACCAATACCAGAATGATTTTTAGTTTTTACTTTTACTGAATTGCTTTTGTAAAGCTCATACCAATTCAAATCTTGTTTGCTACCATGCCACGTTGTGTCTATTTCACTCATGCTATCATCTCCTTAAGTTTAATCATATCTTCATCAGTAGAAATTTTCTCTTCAAAGATTGTGATTGGAGATATATGAGGATGTTGTGCATCATAACTTGAGTTATAAAAACCAACATCAGCAGTTAATTGCCCTTTATGTTTGAAAAAGTTTATTCGACCTTTTCCATAATATGCAGTGACATTAGTTGGTAGAACGTATTTCTCATCTTGCATTCCAGACCAAGTTATATCTGCATTATTTTGGGGTATATGCTTGGAAATAAAAGCTCTATCACTAGACGTCACCGGGTCTAGAACAAATTCGCGTTCTGCATCTTTTTTAACAAACATTTTATTAATTAGTGAAGTGAAAAATTTCATGAAATAATTATATCACGACACAAATTTATCATAAACTAAATAAATCTAAATGAAGGAGAATGTGTTCCATTTTTACCTGAGCCAAGTTCCTTCACCATCTCTCTAACAGATGCATAAATTTTGATACCATCAACCGTACACTTTTTAGTTGGACGCACATTTGCTTTTTGAATACCGAGCTCAATACGTTTCAATTTATTCAATGCCCGCTGTTGACGTTGCTCTTCTGTTAGCTTTTGCCCCATACGAATTTTACTTGTGTTTTCTCGTGTTTCTTTAGATACTGGTTTTCTATCCAATCCAGATTTGAACTTTTTTCCCTTAAGAGCTTTGGAAATATTCTTACAAGTTTCTTCTGTTCTCTTTTGTCCAGTACCACCAATAGAAATTTTTTGCTTATGTTCTTCTGTAAGAGTTTTTCCAGTAAGAGCAGTTCTAATCTTTTCTTTTGTCTCACTTGTAACATTATAACCGTCATTTGCCATTCTAGTAGCAACAGCTTTTTCATACCATTCTTTTGTACGAACATAATTCTTAGATGCTTTAGAAAGTTTAGCAGCAGTTTCTTCGGTTGTAGGAGGACGATCATAATATCCTTCACCTCCCCAAGCAATATTCATACATAGTGGATCTTTTTTTGCTTCTTTTAGAAGTTCTCTTTCTCTTTCTGATAAAGATTTTCTATCAGAAAGATATTCTATTATTTCAACTCTATGGTGATCTTTACCATACTTATCAATTGATCTCCATAAGTGCATTCCGGAACCTAAATATCCATCATCAAGTTTATCAGTGCTGTGCATCCCAATATACCATTTACCCGTAATATCACATGTAGTTCTATAGATAATGTGATATGTTCTTTGGGATGCTCTTCTATTTTCAGACATAAAAATACTCCTATTATTTAGATAGGAGTATTTATAAGAAAGTGCTGATTTATTCCATCAGGCGTACAGGTCCACAAGTTTTTCCCAACCTGGTGCGTGTGTTGCTGCTAGATTTAAAGCTCTAACCAATTTTCTAATTGATACATCACCCTTACGCTTGGATGTTTTGACAACCTTAAACACGTTTTCTCTTTCGTCTTTTGATAGAGAAAGACCTTCTTCAAGACGGATGTTATGAAGAATTTTTTCCATGTGTTCGTACATTTCATCATCAGTTGGGTTGATGTTAATCACGAAGGCACGTGTTCTAATAGCACCATCTGGATCCAATTTTGAAAGTGGTAAGTTAGAAATAAAAATAACACGACCAGTAAATTCAAAGTGTGTAGGAAATCTATCTGGATCTTCAGCATACAAAGCAGCATTCATGTCATTTGGGTCATAGCTACCAGATGTTCTTTTATTCCATACGATTTTTCTATTCTTCTTTGTGTCAGTTGCTGCTTTAATAAGATTGCGTGCATCTGTATCAGATAGTGCTCCATCACAATCATCGAATAGAATAATGCTGTTTCTATTTTTGTAAAGAGATTGATAAATCCCGATTGCGGACGCTGAACCAGTATTTTTGTAATAACCGTTTCCATCTGTCAATCCATGTGAATGTAAAACCTTTTCAACAATGGTTGTTTTACCAGTGTTGTGAGATTGAATACCATCAGTCGTAACATAAATGCTATCGATACCGCTAACAGATAAATCGAATGCTAACATTGGTTCATCAGTCAACGCAACTGATTTAATAAAATCTAACGTACCATCCCTCATTCTTATTGGAGAACCAGGATATAAATTATAGACAGCAACAGCATGACCGGAGGTATTGATATAAAGATGGTTGGAAAGACATTCATGAACTATTCCAGATTGAAAAGTCACAACAGCTTTTGTACCAGATTTCTTAACAAAGCTCAAAACGTCCAAATAACCGGTTGGAGTCTCAACTTTTACGTCATCCATCTTATAAAACTCATTCAACAAAAGGCTAGCTAAACCATATGACTGTTTTACCCTTTGTTCAATTTCAAAAAACGTAACAGTATGAACTAAATCATTCACAACAATGTTGATCTTTGTGTCACCTGAAAAACATCCACCTTTACCAGCAACAAACAAAGCATTGAATGCTCCCTTGATAGTACCAGTAACTAGACCTTCAAGATGTTCTAATGCATCACTATATGGAACGTGGTCACTTCCTTCTTCCTCAGCAAGTTCATCTTCTTGAGGAGTCTTCAAATAATTTTCATCTGTACCACCAGCGGTTACAATTACAGATCCCGACTTTGAAAGGATTGATTCTTTCAGATCACCCAAATTTGAACCTACTTTTATTGATACGCGTTTGCCTGAGATACTAAAAGAATCTTTGAAATCGCGCATGATGGTATCGAAAATACCAACATTAACAATGTGATATGATCCGATAAAATCTGATCTCGTCAATGCGTTACCTGCTCCTAATCTTTTTAGGAAGTCAGTTAGTGCACGTTCAGCAGTAAAAGCATCACGTGCGACTTCAATCAGAAAAGATTCTGAAATTGCTTCAGTTGGATTAACAGGGAAAGCAGTTACTTTTCCTAAAGAAGGTGAACCAATTATGTCAATAATAACAGGCAGGGCTCTTACAAAGGAAATTCCTTTACAATGTACATTGAAATTTGGGTGTGAAGTTTTTCCATTGAAAATATCAACTGACACAATTTCATTTGACTTTCCAGCTTGACCATCAGATGCCCAATTAAATCTTAAACATTTTGTTGAACCAGAGAAAATGTAACGTACTCCATAACCGTGGTCGCTGGAATTGTTAAAATGTTCTACACCTGGTACCTTTAATAATTTCACATCAAGTTTCTTTTGAATGAATTTAATCATTTTGTCCATTGCAAGATGGACATTCTCAGATTTGACTGAAGCTTCTTTCAGTTCATGTTGTGCATTTGCAAATGCTAGTAGTTTCATAATGTGAATAGCTCTCGATAATTGATAGATAATTTATTTATTGGATTATCTATTCAACTCAATAAATGGCAGCAACTACCGCTTAATACTTCATTTGCATTTACCAGACACAGGGAGTCCCATTATAAGAATTTTTTAGCAGATGCTCCCTGGTTATTCATGATTACTCCTGTGGGAATACTTTAGATAACAACCCTAGATTATCTAAATGAACCGGCGCCTGCCATGACGGTGGCTTAATAAGGTCAGGGAATCCGTATGGATTTGGACGACCAGCTTTTACACCTGGTGATTTTTCCATATTCTTTGAATGGACTTCATTCCAAGCAGCATATGGATCAATTCCGAAAACATCCAATGTACCAATAGCAAAAACGATATTGTCAATCAAAGCATCAACGACACCATCTGCATCTCCAGATGCGAATGCACTCATTGCTTCAGTTACTTCTTCTTGGACCATGTCAAGACGAAACTTCAAATATGTTTTGAGTTGTTCTTTATCGAGAGTAGCAACAACTTTATTCACACCGAATTTAGTGTGCATATCTTCAATATCAGCTGGCCAGAAAGAGGGAGTAGTATTTGTCATGTGTTATCCTTTATGTGTTATTTGATGATTTATTTATTTAATAGACTGTCAGCTTTTAATCAATTCCCTAATATCATTTTGAATGATTTGTAAATTTTCTTCTGGAAATGTTGTACCAAATAGTATTCTGTCCCATTGGTAATCACTGCCCCATGTCATTTCCGTTGTTAGCATATTTCTGAACCTTGTCAGTGATGCATGAATTATTTCCTTAGTATCACTTTCTAAATCGAGTTTCGTATATTCACGATCAAGAGTTTTTCCGAATAATTTTGTAACGTCTTTGTTCACGCGATCATAGAATCTTTCAATGCGTGTTTCTGGATCAGTATGGATGTAGTACTTAAGATGCTTCGCACCCATATCAATAGCAGATTGAACGTACCCTTCGAGACCACCTGGTTCGATAATCAGGAATGCATAACCAGATGAAAGTTTTTCTTTAAGTTCTTTACGTGTCACCCCATATCGAACACCGTTATAGATTGCTAATTCAGCAAATTGATCCATAACTGCTAACTGAATAGACTGTTCTTCGGTGATGAAATAATAATCAACTCCTTCAACTTCATTTGCTCGAGGAGGTCTTGTAGTGGTTGAGATCAAACATGGCATTTTTGCAATGTCACGTATGTAGTTAAGAAGATAACTTTTACCTCCACAAGATGGGGCTGTCAATGTGATTAGAATGGGCTGTTGTCTATTTGTCATTTAAAATTTCCTCGCGTATTAATTTGACTTCTGTGTCAGTGTTAAAAGATTTTGTCGAGTGACTAGTTTCATATACTGTTACTGGGCATTCTAGATTGTACAAGTAATGGAAAATATACAACAGTGAAAGCTCGCCACCAGGGGTTGCATATCTTCCATTTTTCCAAAATGCTTTATGAAGTCTTGAAAGAGCAGCAACAGTCACATCATACTTCAGTCTGAAGACTGATTGATCATGAAAACCACTTGGGTGTTGCTCACCGTATTTTGAGAAATCCGCTGACATACAGTTTAGAGTATCATCAACCAACAAAGTAACATACGGATTTTGTTCAAGTAGAGCTGGAACTATTCCATTAGAAGACATCTTCATGCTAAGAAGTTCAGTAATTATTTCTGGTTGATGAAAATAAACATCACCCCAACATACTACTATTTCTGGAGATAATGTTGCTATAGCGGGCGCTTTTTCAAGAGCCATTAAGGTAGCATGTCCATCTCCCAAACCAGATTTGATAGGAATAAACTGAACATTCATTGAGAATGGGTGACTACTAAGTGAAATTTCTGACTTGTATCTATCCCACACATCTTGAATATCTTCATTTATAACAACAAAAACATTTCTGAAATGTTGTCCTATGTTTTTAAGTGTGTGTGTTAAACATGGTTCTCCATTGAATGGGATAAGTGCTTTTGGCAACTTATTACCCATGCGTGTTCCTTTACCTGCTGCAATAATGTAAAGATCGGCTGTTATATCAGTTGCCATTTTTGATTATCCTTATAAAGAGTATGATGACTTTCCACGTGACAGCGTTTTTAGGAAAAATGCTGTCTGAGAAGGAGATGATACATTTAGAGTTTTAATTCTACTATCCTGTTGAGCTAACATTGCGATGGGTGAATCATTACCACTTAGCAATTCATCTCCCACATATGTGATACTTGTAACATTGGGTTGTTGAAGAATGCTTCTAAGTGCATCAGCTTTTGAAATATCTTTATGAGCTATTTCAATAGTGGTCCTACCAGATAATTTAGCTACCAATTCGATGTTCACAAATTCTGCTAAGATCATCTTGACTAATGTCAGAATTGGTTTTCTATATTCCTGTTCAATAGGCTTAATAGAAATCATAACACCGCCGCGGATTTCAATTTTGTAGAATTGAATTCCAGCATCTCTTAAACGCCAAACCAATTGATTAATAACTTCTTCTGGAATAATGTATGAATCGTTTACACATCCATTAAATGTTATCTTTCTATTATTGTCATCGGTGCTTGATGTATCTTCTAGATAAGTGTAATTATTTACTCCACCATCTGCAAAAATATTTATACTTCTAATAAGATCAACATGCCATTCACCAATATTTAAATCGATTGCCTTGATACTGTTCCCAGTGCATATTGATAAACTGTTCTTTAATTTTGAATTCAATCTGTTAAGTTCAACAATATTGACTCTAGATGATTTAGGCAATTTATTACCTCTACCAACTAACGTGTCATCATAATCAAACATAAAATGAGATGATGTTAAAGCATCACCGAAATAAGCAACACCAACAAGTCGTGCTAGCTTAATAGGATTATGTTTCTTCATGTCAGATGGCGAAGTTTCTCCAGTCATCATTAAATTGTCAACATACAACCTATCAATGAGATTAAAAATATCTTTCTCAAATGCATTCATCTGTGGAGAACCAGACGAGTCTGCAACAATCGTAATCTGCTTTTCTTTAAAGATGCTTGGCACCAGTGCATTGATAATTTCCGTACCCGTTTGACCTGGACTATCTGTATCAGGGAAACGATTCATAACCATTAGCACCTTTGCCTTTGTCTGTGCCATGGCTTCTTTAAAACCAATACTGACATAAGTAGGCATCAATGAAGCCCAAAATGTTCCAGAAGAAAGAATAATTAGATCAGCATCAATCAAAGCATCTCGTGCTTCATCACACAAAATTGGTTTGAAACTATATCCTTCAGTATCAGTAAAATAGACATTCACAAATGGGTCATCTTTTTTACCCCAAGCAACAATATCACCTTCATCAGAAACGTGTTCACCTGACTTAGAGATTGCTCCTAAAAACAATGATGTGTCGTCATTGAGAATAACGTTGTCACTAATTCCCATCAATCTAGCCATGACACTTCCTGCCATACGAAGTGAATTATTGTGCTTAATAGATAAGCCTGCATAAACGATATTAGCTAGAGCAAAATCCGTATAGTTAATTTTTTCTGCAGAATGTTTCTTGAAATAAATGTCAATAGCTTCATACACTTCTGAAATGTCATCAGTAATTTGACTTCTAAGAATGTCAGTCTGTTCTTCGCAGTACTGTTTAGCTTTAGTTGACTCTTCAGTAAAACGAATATCAAGATAGCTTAACCATGGTGACTTGATATTTTCTAAAGATAAACGCGTGGTTTGATTTTTGCGCATATCTGAAGGTCCAAGAATTTTACCTCCAGCAACCCGTCTAACATCACCCGTTGACTTACCATTGTCATATGCATTAATCAAAATTTTGATATCGACCCCATCAATATCTTGGAACGTTTTGTACAATCCTGTTTGTAATGCAATTGAACCTGTACCACCTGAACAAATAACTATCTTCATATTTTTCTCCTTATCTCCCGAAATCCGGGCACGTTGTATTTACGGGAAATTCAATCAGGCGGGGGTGATTAACCCTTCAACGTTCACATTAAATTTTTCACCATCTGGATCATACCAGAATACTTCTGCACCAGTAAACATTGCATGTAATCCGTCATTTGAGGTGATATCACTACCAACCATATCAGAATACCAATCTACCGCTTCTTCGGGGTCAGTTTCCAATTCTTCAGCACGCTTTGAAATAGCAGCAAAAACCGCGTCATCATCACAACATCGTGCATTCCATCCTAAACCAGAGACGGCATTAAGAATATTAATCCATTCAGCTATCTGTTCTTGATCACCATAATCAGAAGTTTTTTCATAGTGATCACCATCACCGCTCATACCTGTGACAACAAGTTCATACATGTCAATAGGAGTGAATGAGGTTTGAACTCTAGTACCAATTGTAAGTTTAATCATATTTTAGTGATGCAAAAAGTTTAATAAGGTTAACAAAATCTGTACAGTATTTTTCAGGATTGAAGTTCACCGCCTTTAGTTGATCTTGAAGAATTTGTTTTCTTAGATCATTATCTTCCTTGAGTAGAAGAATCTTTTCTGCTAGCTCTTGACGATCTGTGACATAAAGAAAATCAGACAAAACTCTATCTTTACCATACACTCGTCGTAACTTATCCATGTCACTGTCAATGAAAGTCACAACATTTGACCAGATAGATTCATAGCAACGTTGTGCCATATCTTCAATCTTTTCATAATATGGATCACCGATAACACAATGTGCCATCGACTTATTCATTTTAGGAAGCATGTCATCGTACTTGACTGGACCAGAAAATGTTGGTGTTGTTAAACCGAAGATATTTTTAGGGTTGAAATCTTCCTCTTTAATCTTACCGAACATTTCAACAGAAAGTTCTGAAGTATGTCCAAAGTAAAATCTTGCCATCTTCTTTTCACGTTTACCACCACGCATTGTTCCACCATAAGATAGATCAACTTCAGGAGATGGATTGAATGGGAGTTGTTCATTCAAACACGGAAACTGTTCAAAAGGGTAGTGAATAATTTCTCGAGGAATAACTTCGTTCTTTTTAAGGTCATCTAAAATGTGGTTAACATTATGTGGTTGACTTAAATAAACGATATCTGTACGGGTTATCTCAAGATCAGATTGTGACCAGTTACTAGCCCAAGGCTTCTTTGAAACTGAAGGCCATACCTGCTTCAATGTAAGTTCTGGATCACAGTAAATGTAGAACACTTTACCCTTGAAGTTGTTGATGATAAAATAATTCAACAATTGTTCTGGATCTTCCTCACCACCATAAAATTGAACTGTTCCATTTAGTACAACCAATGCATCCATATTAGATAGGTCACCAACTAATTGAATTTTACGGTGTTCAATATAAGTGCTTGAATATTTATCAACAAAAATACGTTCTTCAATATCACTTACTTTAGATGCTTCTACAGTGTTTAAAGAATGCCAATGATAATCTTCGATAAGATTATCTTTCTTCAATATTTTTGTGTAAATATGAACTTCGGCTCCACCAAGCTTCAACATTTTACAGATACTTCGAGCTTCACCGTTTGCCCCGGATGTATCATTGGCATTAAAAGAAATGCGGGACCCCAATTTAATTACTGCTACTTTCAAGTGGTAATCTCCATTGTTACTTCTTCAAGTATTTGTTCTTTGCTTTTGAATTGACCGGTCCTAAAATCAGTGACACATACAATTCGTTTATCTTTGATCAATGATTTATCAAACGCTCTAACGAACATGTCCTGTTCCTCAACACGTTTAGAAATGTCAAATGAGTCACCATCATCAACAAAGTGTTTGGAAGTATTAAAATCTTCAATTAAAAGAATCAGTCGAGTTGATTGTAATTTGTGAAGATCACATTCATTTTCCAATTCAAAGACGTAATTGCCGTCATATCCTCGGTAGAGATTTGAATAAACAGCTTCACCCAACCATGCACGATTGAAGATATTTTTAATACCACATAATTCAGAAACTTTCAATAATTGCATGTCATGTTTGAAACACGAAGATTGATAAAGCTGTAAACCTGAACGATTTGGAGTAGCAAAATTGTTGTAAAAGGAAAGCGATAATGGTTTCTTACGATGATGGACTTCAGCATACCCATATCGATTTAATAATCCATCGATAAGGGTATCCTTTCCTAATCTATCTAGTCCCTCAATTAAAAAATTTGTAATCATAGATTCTGTTGACGTGAAGTTTCTTCCAACAAACGCTTGCGACGCCTAATCTCTTCAATGATATCTGATGATGTCAAAAGTGATCCAGTAACAAACTCAATATCACCTGGTGTTGAGATACTGATATGTTGATCACTGCAAGCACCTGAACATTTACCACAACATGTATCGCCGTGATCATTTTCATTCTGATGTAGTTCACTTACCGTAATTCCTGGTCCTTCACTTTCAGTATCACTCACGCTCAATGACATGTAATGCTCTAGCTCAGAGAATTCAAATTCATCTGTTTCACGAAATGCTTGACATAGGTCCAGGGCTGCTTCTTTGTATTCATCGCCTTTACCGAGACGAACGTGTTGTAGTAAAAAAGCAAGTAGTTCAGCTTCAACATTGGTTAGATAAAGACGATACTGTCCCTTTGATGGTTTATATTTCAATTTTTGCATTATTATTCTCCTAAAAAATTATTATATGTCATACACGTATAAAAGAAATCTGGAATCAGTATCCAAACTTACTATCTGGAACACCACAGGTTGTGTTTTCAAATCCACCAGCAATAGATGGATAATGAATCTTTGTCCATTGTTCAGGTGGTACATGAAAAGTGTGATTGGTACAGTTGACAACGATGGTAGATGAATCACCTGTTGAATCCCAACGAATCGTTCCTTGACGTTGGCGAGCCGCGGGTTTTGTCACGCTCGTAACATCAATTGATACTTTTGTTCCATCATCCAAAGTGACAATGGGCATCCACTGCACAGAAAATGCAGCACCACAAAACATAAACATTGCCAAACTAATCAAACTCTTTTTCATAATCTCTCCTATTAAATAAAACGCGTAAACCGTGTATTGAATTCATCTTGCCAAATGTTAGCATTTGATCCCCATGCTCTTGACAAATTTTGATCTGTGCAATAAGTGACAGCACTATCAGTTTCAGATCGAACAGATCGGCCTGCGCCTTGAACTGCTTTCATAATCATAATCTGTTGATAGATATCTGGGTATCTATCCAGAATATACTTCATACGTTTGTCACCCAAAGATGGGAAGGGAGCCTTAACTAAAATTTGAAATTTGGATAACTTACCAGGTAAGTCGATACCTTCAAATATGGATGGAGAAATAAGAACTGCTGGTAAATCACCAGTATAGGACTTAAAGGATGCTAGTGTTATTTCAAGTTTGGTTCCTTGAACATGTTCAAATAGCTTCATTTTACCAGATGTAGCTAATGATTTAATCTCATCAACCAACTCATTTTGAAGCTTGAATGATGGTGTCAAAATGATACCTCTATCACCTTCATTGACATGCTTATTTACAATTTTGAAAACATTTTTCCTCAGTGCTTTCACAGTATCTGGATTTTTTAGAGAAGTAAAATTCAATGATAGTGGATCAAAGAACACTACCTCTTTATTTTCTCTAGGAAATGTTGGTTCCAATTTGATAAATTTGGTTTTATCTGGTACTAACTGAAGCGTACGTTCTAGAAAGTTTTTAGAAATAGTAGCAGACATAAACAGATTGTGATTAGAACATTGAAGGGTTTCCATCATAGCTCCAACAAACACTGGCTTTACGCTACAGGATTCTTCATCTTCTTTATTTTCAAATACATGATCGTATTCATATGTAAAGAAATCAGAAATTTTACAGCTCAAACCTTCATACTTTCGCACAAACTTGTTCATGCTAGTATATCGTTTCATTGAGTTAGCTCTCAATGCTTTTTCAGCTTCAGCTTCACCTCTAGTCTTTGCATACTCGTAAACCTTCTGCAATCCTAATAGATATGCACGATAGTTTGTTTCATTAATTTTGTCTTTTTTGGTGCAGTCATTTGCGATTGCCATTACTGTTTTCGCAATATCTGTTTCGACTAATGAAAGTGTTTCAGAAAGCTCTTTAGCAATTGCCAACATTCTCTTTTGAGAGAAGTAAATCGCATTGTGTTCACTGAACAAATCGTTGATCAAGTGAGCTTCATCCCATACAACCAAATCGCGTTCTTCAAACTTTCCAGTGTACATCCTATCAACAAAGAAATATGAATAGTTTGTTGTTAGATGTCGAATAGTGTTTTTTCGTTTCTTGACATTAAGGAATTCACACCTATCGCAATGATTGCAAATCGTGTCAGCAAATTCAGATGATTTGACCATTGAATACCAAGCACAGCTTTCTGCATTTTCTTCTTCACCATTCTGAGAAAGTGCTGAACAAGGATAATTATTTGCACCCTTGATCATTATGTACTTGTTGTGCTTAGCTAGTTCAGAAAAGGTTTCATCATACTGTTTCGATAGAGTATTTGTTGAACATAACATGATGCTTGACTTGGGAGCATTATGTTCAACACCTCTAACAATAGACAATGCTTCTGCTGTCGCTGCCCCAATGATACTTTTACCAGTACCAGTTGGGGCAGACATTACAACGTTCTTCATGTTCTCATCCAAGAAGGCTTCAAGAACCTTGTTGACTGCTTCTGCTTGTCCTTTTCGTGGATTAAACCCTAGCCGTTCAAATGCTAGGAAAATTTCTTTTTGATATTTCATTAAATCGATACTACTTTGTAAATTTTAAAATCTTGTGCTTTAGGCTGATGATCATAACGTTCAACATCTTTCTCGATTTGTTGTATTGCATAGTCGAGTGAATTTTGAGCATCATCTGAATCACCGAAATGAACTTCACCGAAAGAACTAAATGTGCATAGACCACCCACCCCTTTTGGCCAAGGAGCTGCTATCACATAATTGAATTGTTCACTCATACTAATTCCTCAATGATACCTAGTATTTCTGCTATTATAAACAGTAACCCAGAAGCATAAAAACTTTGAGACAGTAATGCCGCCCCTGCTAAAATGCGTAATGCACTTTTACAGAGACTTATGAGTTTGTGGAGTTTTGGGTCTGGTTGGTTCATTTTGTGTCAGGATCATCTAAAGGGTGAACATCACCTGCCATACCTGATGATCGTGTAGAATAATATTCTTCATCGTCAATAGCGGTGACAACAATTGCTGGGCACGACTGAGGATACTTTGCATGTGTATCATCGTATTTAATAATGGTGCACAATGTATCTTCACCACTTGCGTGCCTATCAAGTTTTGAAAGCAAGGTTAAGAGATTTCACCGAGATAAATAGACGTGTTGAGGTGCAGTTATCATGATTTTTTACCGTAATAAATTTCATCTTCGATAGCAGTAACACAAACTATCGGAAGTGTCTGATCAAATCTTGGATCCTGTTTATCATGCTTGATAATTGATGTCGCATTTGGTTCAAATTCACCATTCTGACTATCCAACTTAGCAAGGAGAGCAAGGAGATTAGTCCGTGAGAGGTAGATTCTGTGCATTTTTCTCCTTTATGAATGCCAATTTTCTTTCTAAAATGCTTTGAGCATTTGGCCATGATCCATTTAAAATGGATTGATAATACAGAAGATCAGTTTCTGCTAGTTCAATGCGACCAAACATTTCATTGAACACTTCAAAACGTTCGTCTACGGTACCATTCTTAATGACATCTTTCCAACGTTTGATGTCGTTGCAAGTTCCACAATCACACATTTTTATTTCCTACTGTAGTTAATTGGATCAACAAGGTGGTAATGTCTTGAATATACATGAAGACTTCCAACATTCCAGAAAATATTCCCAGATGGAATACTTAAATCATTTGCTAATTTGTCAAGTACGTGTTTTTGCCATGCCCAATCATTTTTGTAACCGAACACTGCATCATTGCTGCGCATCTGAACTATTGAATGGATTTTGCCACCACGTATCAGATATTGGACTGCATTCGTACACATGAAGTCAGAACGACCATTCTTGTTGTAATCTAACCACATTGAAGGTCGAGTGTAGATCATCATTGCTCGACGTGATTCAGGATTTTTACGGAGTTCTTTTACTACGGAACCGTACTGAGAGTTTAATTCATTATTCTCGTTGAGAGGTAGTTCATCAAAACCATTATCTGGAGAATAGATAGCCCAACCGTAATTGGAATTGATAAAACCATTTTCATCAGCCACTGCTTTCCAGACTGCTGGAGCTCCACCTGGAATATCATTCACGTTAAGTGACATTGAATTATACCATTCTTCTTCACGTCTGACATAATCTAAATTGACTTCACCGAAGATTGAAGGTTCATCTGCAATGAACGATGCATTAACAATTTCGATTGTTGTATTACCAACCAGGTCAGTCATTGACCCTTCTCGATTTACAGAAGTAAAGAGTTTTTGTTCAAGGATGGAAATAAAGAGATTTCGAACATTGTGTGTTCTTAGAGATAAACCAAGCATAGACGCTCCAATAATTATTATTGGATCATTATACTATGAAGTTGATATCTGTTAAACTTGCATCAGATTTTCAAATTCTTTAGAAGAATATAACTTTTCAATTTTAATTGATTCATGATTTATCATTATATACTGTCCTCTAAACCAAAGTTCAGCATTTTTTGAAACGATAATATCCTGATAATGTTCAAAAACTTTTACGCCTACAGCTTTAGGTGACATGTTAAATTGTAACCAATCATTTAACGATTTACCTGATAGCATCTTATCTAAAGTAAATAATTGGCTCTGAAGATCTTCTAAATGAATAATGGCTAACTCTTGTGATCCACTAGATTTTAACTTTTCAATCTCTAAATCAAATGGCAGTGATTTAAGTGCACCAAGTGAATCAGATAATTTTTTAATGTCATCCTGTGTAAAATGTTTAATGTTCCTAAATTTTGTTATAAATCCATTTTTAATAACGTTGATAAAATCCTTTGGTAAAACCTTATTGAAGAAACCTGATTTTTGCCCAAACTGAATAACCGTAGTACAAACAAATCCTATTGTTCTAGAAATCTGTGATATAGAATTTTTATTTTTACCAAATGTTACTAAATTGAAATCTGCACGTGTTGATGCAAAAGTTGAAACATTGTCAAATGGAATGATTAAAAATGGATCACCAAATATTTCAGCATTTTCTACATTCACCGTAACGAATGTAGAAAATGCTCTGTCAACCCCCAATGATTTCCAACTTTTACTTTCAGATGTAAAATCTAAAAATAAATTTGATCTTGTCATTGATTCTCTGGGTTGAGTTCTTTCTTTAACTATATCGTAGTTGAAATTTCCTTCTTCTAATACTCTACTATGTACTCCGCGATATAATGCTGGTGCACTGCCTGATATCAATGCTCTAAAATTATCGGGACTGTGTTGTTTTATTGCTGATGCTAAATCATTCTTCTGTTCAAATAGTTCAAACAACTTCATATTATACCTTTGCAATTATTTCTTTGAACCATTCTATATTAAAAGGTTGTGATGCTGTTAACTGAGATGCTACTGGGCTAAAAATAAAATAATCCCCATCAAACCATACTTCAGCTTTTTTAACATGATTAGGAATTTGAGTTATAGAATTAAATGTCTTTATACCTAATGCAGATGGAGAGAGTTCATTTAACATCCAACGATACATGGAGGAGTCATTCATTTCTTCTTCCATATCTTTGAAAGTTGCTGCATCTGTTACTGCTAGTGTTTTTCTTTTCTTTGTATTCTTTAACAATACAAATATTTTTTCAAGCTGATTTGAAAATTCTTTTATTTCTTCAGTTGAATAATGGTGAGACCCAATATCATAATCAAAAATATCAGCATGCGCTATTCTAGCAATATCTTTATCTAGCTTATCATAATTCCAATGACGAAAACCTTCTATTGCATTAGAAATATCCTTCATTTGGTGATTCAAATCAATAAGCGAGGTATCATTTACATCAACTAAATTTAAATCCGTATATGTATAACTGAAACGTTTGACATTATCAAATGGAATAACCAACCATGTTGGACCAGAAAACTGTGAAGCGTAATCGTACGAACAGGAAGTGGAAGTAGAAAGTGATCTATTAACAGTTGATTCAACCCAGTCTTTGTTTGTTGAAAAGAAACTCATTATCAGATTTGATCCAGTTTTCGATTCGCGTTTTGTTTTCTGTGTACTAACCGTGTCACACTTGTATTTAGGAGTTTCAATACTAGCATCCCAATTCATACCCCTCCACAACATTGGGGCCCTTCCTGAAGCCATAGCTTTTAAGTTATTGGGACAGTGCTTTCTTAAGATGTCGATTAAATCTTGATCACCATTCTGATCTTCAAACAATTCATGTAGTTTCATTTTTTACCCTATTACCCGTTTTATCATTTTTGAAAATTGTGTGGTTAAACCAGATTGATTCATGCCAGAATAATTATCAAAGAAATCAGAAGTGATGAGTAAATAATCACCCTCAAACCAAACCTCATTTGACTTAGATGATTTTGGATTATTTAAAAGTTCATCAATTGAATCAAACTCTAATATTCCCAATTTTGATGGTGACAACCTATCTTCAAAGAATTCTTCAAATGAAGAACATTTCATGTTTTTCAAAAATGATATTGCATCTGCACCAGTAGTAAGTGAATAATGCGACTTATTTATTTTTCCAATAGATGGTTTTGTTGGAGGTGTTAATAAATTAGCATCAGCCCACTTGTAAAAAGCCTTAAATTGATCATAGGAAACTAATTCCTTTATATTTAAATTATTTATTTCGATATAAGTTTTAGTAATATTACTTAGTGCTGGTGTTAAAGATATTATTGGTGAACTATTAATCCTCAACTCATTAAAGTCTCCTGTTGACATTGCGAATTTTTTAACATTGTCAGCGGGAACAATAACAAATACATCACCGAAAAAACTAGCATCATATCCAGAACTGGTGCAACTAGTACTAAACTTTCTTTTAGGTATTTTACTCCATGAAGGGAAATTTGTAGTCACATTCAAAATTAAATTTATTCCTGTTAGTGATTCTCTAGGACCACGATTTCCTGACTTAATAGAATCTACTCGACCTTTTATAATTTTCCAAATTAAATCATCCCCATTTTCCACAGATGTGGATTTCATATTGATGCCCATGTTATCTAAACCCCTGAAAAGTAGCTTCTTAGCTTTTATCATTGCGTTCAAATTGTTAATGAATAGTGCTAAATCTTTTTTGAATTGGTCATCTTTTTTGATGCCTTCAAATAGTTCATGTAGTTTCATAGTTCTTTAGGTATTGGTAAATTGAGACGTGTTAGTTCTTTCTTTGATGCATTTATTATTTCAGTTGCATTTTTCAGTTTCTTAATCTGAGAAATGACATTTTCTGCCGTCATTAAATCTGTTCCTTTAACAGAATCTCCAAAAATAAATTTAGCAACATCATCAGGTTTGTCAGTGAAATCTCTATCCTTTGAAAATGGGATATTTTTTCCTATAGATTTCAAATGTGATTCAATCTCAGATGGTTCGACTGTGTCAATTGACTTATTGTATTTACCGGTTTTTGAATTTACTTTTGACATCTTAAAAAGTCTCTTCATACCAGCATCCATATTAATTGACTTTGATGCACGTATGACGGGTTTACCTTCAGTGTCTCTTAACACGAAATCTTTACCAGGGGTCTGTGTATGTGCTAGTGTTGTAAAAAGTAAAATGTTTCTAACTACACCAGGATAAGCAGATCCATTACCTTGTGAAGAATGGTACATCCATTTAGCCCAAATTTTATTTGACACAAACATTAAATCGACCTGAATCTTCTTCCCATTTACTGGGACAGCATAAGATCCAACTTTTGTACCTGCATTATAGGTACCTTCTCCATTTACAGCAGCTAACATCTTTTTGTTAACATCATTCACATCAACATGTTCTAATGAAAAGGCAATATCAACATCACCGCTATCTTTTTTCTTACCAAGAAATGTTAGTTCTGTTGAACCTAATAAGTCATTTTTAATTTCATCATATGGTATACCCAAATGCTTGGATACAAATTCTAAACAGGCCTTCACATCAGCAGGATTTGCTCTTGATACGTTGTATTTTTGAACAGCATTCCCACCCTCAAAAAGAAAAGATTTAAATGAAAGCATCACATGATTTCCGAATAGTAATAACGTAGTATTTATACAGAATTAGCATCATTCAATAAATACAAGTAATTAATATAACTAGGAGTCTTGCATGTTATTCGACAGTATCAAAATGGTAGATGGATCAGAGGTTTCAAATTTAGCAGTTTCTTCTGGTACGGTTTTACCTATTGGACAAATAGGAGAACTTTTTTATAAGTCAGATTTGGATCAACTTTTTGTTAACAATGGTGCATCATGGGTTCCTCAATTGAGTGCTTCTTCTGATTTAACATTGTTGTTGCCCGCCGTGATTTCTGCTGGTACATATTCATTGGTAAATGTAAATAGTAAGGGACTAGTTGTAGGTGGTTCTAAACCAACAACGTTAGCTGGTTATGGAATAACAGATGCACAATCACTTGATGGTGATCTTACTTCCATTGCTGCACTCTCTGGAAGTTTTGGTACATTAAAGAAAATTGCAGTCAATACTTGGACTCTAGACACAAATTCATATCTTTCAGCTAACCAGAATATTAGTATTTCAGGTGATGGTGTTGGATCAGGTTCAACATCTATAACACTCACATTATCAGCTAGTGGAGTAAGTGCAGGGACTTATGGATCCAATTCTTCTATTCCATCATTCACTGTTGATTCAAAGGGTAGAATTTCTTCAGCATCAAATAATTCACCGAGCATTGATACATCTGCTATAGTTTCTGGTACATTTAATAATTCTAGAATCTCTTCTAACAATGTAACACAACACCAAGCAGCTCTTTCAATAAATGAATCACAGATCGCAGATGCAAATGTTCTTACGAGAGTTGCTGGAAATGAAACAGTTACCGGTTCCTGGACATTCTCTTCTCCTGTAACTGGAGCTTCACCAGTATCTGGTTCTCATTTAACAACAAAAGATTACGTTGATAATATTGCTGCTGGTGTGTCACCACATTTAGCAGTGTTAACTTCAACAACTGCAAATATTGCATTATCTGGTATCCAAACTTTAGATGGTGTTATTGCTGGTTCTGGAACACGTGTATTGGTAAAAGATCAAACGAATGCTGCTGAAAACGGTGTTTATGTTGTTTCTTCTGGTGCATGGGCAAGAGCTACTGACTTTGATGGATCTCCAACCAATGAAGTTGCTGCTGGTGACCTTGTATATGTTGAAACTGGAACATTAAATGGAAACAGTTCTTGGATCTTAGTAACGTATGGCACCATAGTTTTAGGTACTTCACCATTAGCATTCTCAGTGTTCAGTAGACCTGGTGAATTAGTTGCTGGTGCTGGTTTAACAAAATCTGGTAATACATTCAGTGTCGGTACTGCATCATCTTCAAGAATTACCGTTGATGTTGACACTATTGATTTGGCAGCTACTGGTGTATCTGCTGGACTTTATTCAAATGTAACAGTTGATATTTACGGTAGAGTTATTTCTGCATCTTCAACTCAACCGTGGTCAACGATTGTCAATACTCCAACCACATTAACAGGTTATGGAATTACTGATGCACAACCATTAAACACATTGCTTACATCTGTCACTGGATTATCATCAAATGGTTTAATTGTTAAAATAGCTAGTGGTGCTAGTGCTTCTCGTTCTGTCGCTGTTACTGGTGTAGGATTATCCATAACGAATCCTGATGGCGTCAATGGAAATATAATCATAGACTCTAATGCAACATCTGTAAATACTGCATCCACTATAGTTTCAAGAGATACATCTGGTAATTTTTCAGCTGGAACAATAACTGCTAGCTTAATTGGAAATGCTTCTACTGCAAATGCACTTGCAACATCAAGAACTATCACATTAGCTGCTGATATATCTGGTTCAGCATCATTTAATGGTAGTGCAAATGCTACAATAAATGCTACATTGGCTACAGTAAATTCCAATGTTGGAACATTTGGTTCTGCTACATTAATTCCAATTGTGACAGTTAATGCTAAGGGTTTGGTAACTGGTATCTCAACATCAACTGTCTCTGCATCTTCATCTGCAGCATCTAATGTAACGAATGATGTTCTTCCATCTACTGCTGTTTATCCAGTATGGGTGAGTGATATTTCAGGCGATCAAACATTGAACGTTTCAAATTCAAAACTTTCTTTTATTCCTAGCACTGGAATATTATCTGCTATTGGATTTGCTGGTACACTTCAAACTGCCGCACAACCTAACATAACATCTCTTGGAACTCTTGGCTCACTCGCAGTTACCGGAGCTATCACTGGAACATCATTTAATTCTATTACCGGTCTTTCTTCAACAACCCCATTAAATAATGGAACTGCTGCTGTTGGAACTAGTACTACTGCTGCTAGAGCAGATCACGTTCACCAAATACAGACTACTATTTCAGGTAACGCTGCAACAGCAACAACGTTGCAAACAGCCCGTACTATCAACGGGGTTTCTTTTAACGGTTCAGCAGACATAATAATTAATGCTATTGATTCTACTAGTAGGGTTGCAAGTTCTCTTTTGGGCGCATTAAATGGAGTTGCAACACTTGATAATACTGGAAAAGTTCCAACAACTCAGTTGCCAAGTTATGTTGATGATGTTATCGAAGCTGCCAACTTAGCAGCATTCCCAGCAACTGGTGAATCAGGTAAGATTTATGTTGCTTTAGATACCAACAAGACTTACAGATGGTCTGGTAGTAGTTATGTTTACATTACTTCTGGCGCAGTTGATTCTGTTGCTGGTAAGACAGGTGTAGTAACATTGGTTAAGGCTGATGTTGGATTAGGTAACGTAGATAATATATCAGATGTTAATAAGCCAGTATCAACAGCTCAAGCGTCAGCCATTAATGGTGCACAAGCTGCCGCAATTGCTGCAAGTGCACCATTGGCCCACGTTGGTTCCAATGGTGCTGCTCATGCTGTAGTAACTACCGCTATTAACGGTTTCATGTCAGCTGCTGATAAAATTAAACTTGATGCAGTTTCTGGTAGCAATACTGGTGATGAAACTGCCGCCACGATTAAAACTAAATTAGGTATAACTACTCTATCTGGTGTTAATACCGGTGATCAAACCAACATTTCTGGAAATGCAGGTACTGCTACATACTTAAGCGCTACTGCTCAGACGAGCTTGATAACTGGTAGAACAAGTGGTGTTGGAATGGCTGTCAATGATACATCACCAGGTTCTTTTGTGTGTAGAGCATCTGGAGCTGGCGATACTAATTTAGCTGGTTTATCATTTTACAATGATACATATGCTATCAAGATGGGTGTTCGTGCAGATGGATACTTTGGTATTGGTGGTTGGTCTCGTGCAGCTTGGTCATGGTACACTGACCCATCTGGAAATACGGTTGCTGCTGGTAACGTATCTGCATATTCTGATCCAAGATTAAAAGAAAACTTCACACGTATTCAAAATCCTCTTGAAATGATTTCTAAGTTGGATGGTGGTACATTTACATGGAAGCATGGTTTCCAACATACTGAAATGAAAGCAGGTAAACATGATTACGGTATTAATGCAGATCAAGTAAATAGTATTATGCCAGAAATTGTTACTGAGTCTATTGAGTTAGACGGTGAAAAATTTAAAACTGTTGATTACAGTAAGATAGTGCCATTGTTAATTGAAGCTATCAAAGAGC
>Ga0302173_10000249_pt1 | contig 29348 bp, 15 predicted proteins | sample I_Fen_N3_1_FD_198785 | JGI IMG/M metagenome (GOLD analysis project Ga0302173, IMG submission 198785) | Peat permafrost microbial communities from Stordalen Mire near Abisko, Sweden - I_Fen_N3_1 | ecosystem: Environmental > Terrestrial > Soil > Wetlands > Permafrost | place: Sweden: Abisko... | reverse complement strand
GTTTACAAGGAATATTAGATAGTATTTCGCAAAGCAAAAATCAGGCAGGAACAATAGCGCAAAAGGTAGGAGACTTTTATGCATCTGGTATGGATACTGTAACGATTGACAAACGCGGTTATACGGCTATCAAACCTTTACTTGCCAAAATTGAAGCAATTAATGATTTACCATCCTTAATGAACTTTGTGGCTAATGAGGTAAAAGTAAATAATTCGTCGATTATAGGTTTTGGTGTCTCGCCCGATGAAAAAAACAGTAGTATGAACATTGCGCAAATTTATCAAACAGGTCTCGGTTTGCCTGACAGAGACTATTATTTTAAATCAGATTCATCAACTGTTGCCATACAGAAATCGTATAAAAAATACCTCGCTACATTATTTCAGCAAATAGGCAGCAACGCTACAGAGGCTGAAAAGAATGCTAATTTGGTTTACGATATTGACAAACAACTTGCTGTTTCGCATAAAACAAAAGTTGAACTTCGCGACGTGCAGGCAAATTACAATAAAATGGCTGTGGCGGCTCTTGCAAAAAGAAATCCCAATATAGACTGGACTACTTTTTTAAATAATTTAGGTGCTAAAACCGATTCGATTAATGTAGGTCAACCAGCTTATTATGATGCTCTTAATAAACTTTTAAAAAGTATTCCTATTAATAATTGGAAAATTTATTTAAAAGCAAATTCTCTGGAAAGATATGCCGATGATTTAAGTAAGCCTTTTGTCGATGCTTCATTCGAGTATACCAAAGTGCTTTCTGGTCAGGCTGTTCAAAAATCACGTGGCGAAAAAATGGCAAATGCTGTTGATACTTATTTAGGCGAAGCATTGGGCGAATTGTATGTAAAGAAATATTTTTCGGAAGATGCTAAAAAACGCATGTTAATACTCGTGAACAATCTGCAAAAAGCCTATGCCAAAAGAATTGACAAATTGGAATGGATGAGTCCTGTAACAAAACAAAAGGCTAAAGAAAAACTGGCAGCCATTACTAAGAAAATAGGATATCCCGATAAATGGAGAGATTATAGCAATGTACAGGTAGCTAGAAATACCTATTTTGAGAATATGGTTTCAGCTGCTACAGCCGCATATCAATTTCAATTGGCAAAATTGGGCAAATCGGTCGATAAATCAGAATGGTTTACGACACCTCCAACAGTTACGGCATATAATAACCCGACTGCAAATGAAATTGTTTTTCCTGCAGGTATTTTGCAACCCCCATATTTTGATAATAATGCCGATGATGCCCTTAACTACGGAGGTATCGGAATGGTTATAGGTCACGAAATAACCCATACTTTTGATGATCAAGGTGCTCAATACGACAAGAATGGCAACTTAAAAAACTGGTGGACAAAAGAGGATTATGCACAGTTTAAGTTAAGAATACAACAAGTTATCAATTTGTACAATACATATACTGTTTTAGGCGATTTACACATTAATGGCGCAATGACAGTTGGCGAAAATACGGCAGACATTGCTGGATTAGCTGTTGCCTACGATGCTTTTAAAATGACGGAACAAGGAAAAGGGAACACCAAAATTGACGGTTATACTCCAGATCAACGTTTCTTTATTTCTTTGGCCAAAATATGGAGAGTAAAAATGAAAGACGAATTCCTGCGTTTATGGATTAACAACAACCCACATTCTCCACCAAACTGGCGCGTTAATGGTCCTCTAATGAATACAACGCCTTTTTACGATGCATTTAATGTAAAACCTGGAGATAAAATGTTTTTACCGAAGAAAGACAGAATAACAATTTGGTAATTTCGCTTTTCGAAGTGTGACAAAAAAAACTGCGCAAATGTTCTGTGAGCTTTGCGCAGTTTTTTCTTTTTCTTAGAAATTATAAACCTGAAAAAAGTCTCCCGACTCTTTACGGTTAATTCTTTTTATTGTCTTGGATTTTTTGCATTCAGGAAAAAACATTTTAAGAAAATTGATTTTAAAGTCAGAGACTTTATGAAGGTTCTGTTTTTCAATTATATTTGTTTAAAATGGCGGAAAGTCAGAGACATTTGCGCAGCGTAAAAAAGAACACTTAGTAGAGCGGGAAGACTTACATACTTTCTAATTAAAAAAGAACACCTATAAAATTGCTTTTAATTACACCATTTAATTATTGAATTCAGATAAAGTTCTAGTAAAGCACATCAATATATAAATATGAAAAAATCTCCATGACAAGGTTTAATTAGTTAATAGAAACATGTTATGACAACTTAATTTTTAATCACATGAACAAACAAATCTGTATTATTGCATTCTTTTTTATTCATCTAATTCAAGCACAACAAAAGAGTTCAGCTTACTTTACACTAAAAGGCACTTTGAAAAATAATCACAAAGGCTATTTATATATTTCTTATGATAATAAAAAAGATAGTTGTTTGTTAAGTAACAATCAATTTTCGTTCAAAGGGCGTATAACAAAGACTATGACAAATGTGTTTTTTGGACTAAAAGGAAAAACTTGTGTGATGAAACCAGAATTTTTTATCGAAAATAAGAATGTCAAAATAAACTTGGTTTATTATGAAGAAGTCCAAGATAAAGATACGGTGGGCTTTTTTCAGACAAGTTCGATTGTAGGCACAAAGACAGCTCTCATACAGGATGATTATCAAAGATTTGTAACCAATAATAAATTTAGCAAAGATTGGCATAAAAAGTTGTACAAAAAATTAAACACAATGGCAATTGAAAATCCGAGAAATTATTATTTGGGTAATTTAATTGAGGAAATGTGTTGGGATAGCACCCTGGATAAAAATCAATTAAAAAAAATATATAGTAAATTAGATAAAAAAAATCAACGAGAAAGTACTATTTATATTATAGAAAAAAAACTGTATCCTAAAAATGACATACATGTAAATGACATGGTTTATGATTTTGAATTGCCGGATGAAAACAATACTGTATTTAAAACAGCATCTTTAAAAGGGAAATGGTATCTTATAGATTTTTGGGCAACCTATTGTAGTATCTGTATCGCTGCATTTCCTAAATTACAAAAGATTCATGATTTATATAAAGAAAGGAATTTTGAGATTTTAGGAGTTTCCGTTGATAGAGATTTGCAAAAATGGCAAAATTTCTTGAAAATGAATGATCTAAAATGGAAAAATTTGATTGAAAAAAGAGGTATCGACAATAGCGAAGCTGTAAAAAAATATATTTCTTTTACCCCATCAAATTTTTTAATTAGCCCCGAAGGTAAAATAGTTGCAAGAAATATCAGTCCCGATGATTTAGAAAAATTCCTCAAAAAAAATTTAAAATAATCCTAAACAATGACAGAGAATTACAATTACCCGATCGTTCAGATATGTAGATAACGATAGCGCAGATTTGCAATCTGTGCCCGCAAAGAGAATAAGAAAGGTAGAAAACAAAAAAGCTTCAGATTTCTCTGAAGCTTTTTCTCTTAGTAGCCCTAACGGGACAATTCTCGAACCATCTTGCGGATGACTTGAAAATACTAAATGTTACAAAACAATAAATTCGTTTGATTAAAGTCTCTTTGTTTTGTTTATTTAGGAATAATTTAAGTGATTCATGTATACATTAAGTTTAGATGTATCTCGCATTAAAGTTCGATATTTGATTTTTACTATTTTTAAGCTTTATAGGTAACTTACATATCTATAATGTTGTTAAGTAGGAAGAGAGATGACGGTTATTTCTTCTTTGTATAAAAATTTTCTGTTTCAGATGTGATAAAATTATCGTCTTATCTATGATACTGTTCTGCGCAAAAACTTTACAAATTGGTTTAGAAACATGTTTTTTTTCTATCTCTTTAAAGCAAAATGTCCCTTAAAAATTCTTCCGTCCTGAAGTTTTATTAAATACCAATAGTCGTCAGAAGGCATCCGTTTACCCAGGTATGTTCCATCCCAACCATCACCTGAAGGAGTAATCTCTTTTATTAACTTCCCATAGCGGTCAAAAACTTGAATATTTGTATTTGCATTAAACATAGGATTTATTCCTTTCATGTTCCAAGTGTCATTTGAACCGTCTTGATTAGGAGTGAAAAACTTTGGAATGCCTAAGATTGCAACTTCTTTTGGGGTAATACCACAGCCATTCAAGTCTTTTACAAAAACGGTATGTATTCCTGCTGTAACATTGGTAAAAATATTATTACTGTCATAGTACCCATTTTCGTCATTTAAACTATAGACATAGTCTCCGTTTCCAGATGCGATAATCGTTATGTTATTTTCTTCAGATAGATCAACAACGTTAAGTTCTACTTTTGCCCTGTCCGATGCATTTACAGTAATGGTTCTTGTTCTGGCGCATCCATCTTGATTAATTGTTTCAACCTTATATATACCTTTTTTATTAACAGTTAAATCATATTGATTCTCACCAATAATTAAATCTCCATCTAATGTCCAAGTGTAGGTATAATTTGATTTTTGTGTTTCATCTATTAATCCTGCATTGATTGTTTTGGTGAAAGTTGGCAAATCACTACAAACTAATTCGTCTCCAGTTAATTGAATATTTGGAACTGGAGTCACTTTGAAAGGAATAATTGTAGTTGCAGTGCAACTTGGATTTGCTAGATTGATAACTTCAACTTTTACGTCCTGCGTTGAAGTTACAAATGGATTAGGAAGAGGGCTTGGTAAGTCATTTCCATTAGCATCATAATATTTAACTTCCATTCCTATTTGACTTCCTAGAATACTATTTTGAAAAGTGCTGGTATCAAAAGGATATTTTCCATCTTGCATGACAGGGTCAATTTCATCATCACAGAAAGTTGTCAAAGAAGTCGAAACAGTAAAGGCTTGCGGTAAACGGTCTACTACAAAAGCAATGGTAGTATCATAAGAACAAGCTAATGTAGCATTATTTGTTACTTTAACTTTTAGCGTTTGCGAGGCTGTTACAAATGGATTAGGTAATGGACTTGATAATGAATTGTTATTTTGATCCAAATATGAAATTGTGACATTCGCTAATCCATTTAGCATTCGGGATTCAATAGTCGAGGTGTCAAAAGCAAATAGTCCATCCTGATCGTCATCACAATGAGTTTCGATGAGAGATTTTGAGACAGGAATTGGTTCTACATCTAAAGTTATATATCCTCCTAATCCTAAACAATCATTATTTAGTTTGCTATCCACTCGAATATATATTTTTTGAGAATTGGGATAACCATTATTCGTATAATGCCCAATATCTACAATCTTATTCTTTTCGATTAAAGCATCATTCAGATTTTTATAATAAGTAATATCTAAAAGTTGACCTGAAGGAAAAATAGATTGAATCTGATTGGTTACCGTGCTAAAATCAAATGTTGCAATACCATCTGTATTACTTCCAGAAGCATCATCATCACATTGTGTAAACAATTTTGAAAAAGAGGAAGGAATTTGGGTTGTTGAAATAATCAGATTTAATTTAGCGATTCTAAAACAGTCGTTACTATTACTAACCCTAACATAGACCACATCATTACTGACAACTGTGTTGGCATAATTCGTTGGATTAAGGAGTGGATTGGTGTTGTTTTGAGCATCGGCTATCGTCTTAAAAAAACTAATTGTTTCGTTTGATGCGTTTGTAGTTATTTTAGTAATTGCTTCTTCCAAATTGAAAACACTAAATCCATCAGTATCGTCATCACATTGTTTTAAATTTACAATTGAAGCAATTACTGGCAAAGTGAAAACCTTAATATTAAAAGAGGTTGTGCCTACACATTTGAGATTGTCTTTATTGGCTACTTTTACAAAAATAGTTTCAATTGCAGCAGTATTTTGATATGATGATGGCGTTGAAATTAGTTGGTTAAATCCTGCATCTTTATAATATGAAATCAAAAATTGCGAAGCTGATTGTCCTTTTAAAATAGAGGTAGCTCTTTGTGTCAAATCGAAGGTAATACGACCGTCAAAATCAGTTCCAACACTTGTATTGTCACAATAAGTTAAGTCTGGGATAGTTGCTGAGGCCATCGGCAATGGACTATCAAACACATCAGTTATAAATGTGATACTGCTTTTGCAAGTAGGGTTAATTGTGTTAAACACTTTAGCAGTAATAGTTTCCTGTTGATAAGCTACTTTATTGGTGTAGGAATTAGGTTTGGCAATGAGAATATTGTTCGCATAATAGTTTATAGCGCACAAATTAGGATCTTGTCCGTTTAAAATAGCAGTATTTTGAGTTGTTAAATCAAAAGTATACAAACCATCGTTATTGTTGTCACAAATAAGCATGTCTTGCGTCTGGGTGGCTGTAGGAACTTTTGTTACAACAATATCTCTTTTTTTTGTACTACTGCCATTTGGGCCAGAAGCCGTAACAGAGACTTTAAAAGTTCCAGCAGTTAGATAGGTATGAGTTGGATTTACATCTGTAGAGGTCGTTCCGTCACCAAAATCCCATGTTGCAGAAGAGATCGCTGTATTTCCGTTTAAAGAAAAAGAAGTGTTTTCCCCTAGACAGTTATTTTGGACATTGATTCCAACATCAAAATAAGATTGAATGAATTGCGGTAAACCGTATGTAGATGTTGCTTCATTTCCTAAAAAAAGTTCATGTGCTACAAAATTACTTCCCAAACCTAAAACATCTGGGTTTTTAATAGCGCAAATATATCTTTCAGAAGAGAGGGCTCCATATATTTTACCATCAGGAGCTAATTGTAATGCAGATATTCTATGTACATTAGATTGGCTAGCCCTATAATTATCGTGTAAAGTAAACATTGTACTGGCAATATTTGGAGCCGTTAAATCAAACTGAACTAAATTTGAAGTTCCCGTAGTAACATATGCAATTTTTCCAGATGGAGAAAATTCTGCTCCATAATTTCCACCAATATTAGACACAAGCGCTATTGGATTACTGACGATACCATTTGCTGTATCAAAATCAAATAATTCTATATTTAAATCTCTATTACAACAAATTATTTTATCACCTACAGGTGAAAATTTTAAATACCCTATTGCTTGTGATTCTTCTCCTTTTATGATACTTCCAACATTACTTACAATGGGAGTTAAACTTACACCATTGGCAGTTATACTATAAGTTATAAAACTATTGCTTCCAAAACCATGTGATATAACCCAATATCCATCACCGGCTGCATTTTTTACTGCAGTAACTTTTTCACAAGAAGGCGTGTATAATAAAATATTCTTTTTTAAAGTTACATCGCCTAAACCTCCATTTAATGATAAATCCACTTCTGAATATCTAAACCCATCTTCGCGACCTAATTCTGTAACTGTAAAAATATAATAAATATTAGACGTATTAGGTTTAGGGACGACCACGGCAGATTGTGTGCTGGATGAGTGTCCTAATAATTCTGTACCATTAGGCATTATTTGATGATTTTTATTCCACACCTTTATTCCATCTGTATAAAATAACAACTTTCCGTTGGCATCAGAAATGGTTGAACAACCTTCAGAAGTTGTCATCTGACTATTGGTTAAAACAACAGGACTCCCACTATTAAAATCTAGTCCCGCTTTGTAGCCAAAGTACCAAATATTAGCTTCGCCTTGCGCAAAGGAATTATATGAGGTGAATAATATAAATGCGATAAGAAGTATTTTTTTTGTCATATGTTTAGTCAAGATGGGGAATCGGTACTGGTATAAAAAATAAAATTTCCCAAAAAAAAATATATCTTCTTTTGAAGTTTAGGAATATTTTTAATTATTAAAGATTCTTAATGAATTTCATAAATCAATTATTTTTCAGCAAAGTAATTTAAAATGCAATACGTTATATATTTTGTAAATATACAGAATTGAGTATTTTAAGAAAAAGAAAAAAAAATTTTTTACAAGAAGTTTCTTATTTCAATTTCTCTGCTCAATTGCGGAGTAAAATTATGGGTTAAACTTTAAATTGGTTGTTTTTAAATCGAAAGTTGACTTTGCCGAATGTAATGTTAAGTAAAAGTTTGATTTGATTATGTTTATTGTATATGTTAAATTTTTATATTTTAATGATTGTGTTTGCTGGTATTGTATGGTTTGTTTTTGGTAAATGTGGAAAACCGTAAACATATGATAAGTTAGGTATTTAAATTTGCGAAGCAAATTAAAACTTTCCAAATCAAACATAACCCTGCTTATGAAAAAACTTTACCTACTACTAATGCCTCTTATTTTACCTCTATTCTCTTACTCTCAAGATATTCTTTGGGAAAAATCATACGGAGGACAACATGCCGATTATCTTTTTGATGCACAGCCAACTGCCGATTATGGTTTTATCTTGGCAGGAAGTTCTTTGTCTAATAAAACCGGAAATAAAACCGATGATAATCGGGGAGATCTAGATTATTGGATCTGGAAAATGAATGAAAAAGGCGATCTAGATTGGCAAAAAAGTATCGGAGGAAGTGGATTCGATTTACTTCAAAGTATAAAAAATACGAGAGATGGCGGATTTATCCTTGCCGGTACTTCCAGTTCAGGAAAAAGTTTTCAAAAGAAAGAAGATTGTAAAGGGATTACAGATTTTTGGGTCATTAAATTAGATGCTTCAGGCGCGGAACAATGGCAGAGAACCATTGGAGGTTCGGGTCAGGACGAATTGTTATGTGCTTTTCAAACGAAAGACGGAGGATATATGTTGGGCGGCTCTTCAAGCTCCAGTCCTCCGATTATTTCAAATATCAAACCAGAGGGAAAATCGATAGTTACTACTAAAGCAGATTTATATAATAAGTCTGAAAAAAGCCGTGGTAACATGGATTATTGGATTGTAAAATTAGACAAGCAAGGTGAGATAGAATGGCAAAAAACATATGGAGGCCAATATACAGATGTGCTGCGAAGCATGGAGCAGACAACAGACAATGGATATATATTGGCGGGATATTCAAACTCGCCAATTTCAGGTGATAAAACAGAAAACAATAAAGGTATTGGTGATTTTTGGATCATCAAGATAAATGATGCCGGCGAAATTCAGTGGCAAAATACTTATGGAGCAGAGGGCGACGATCAACCTTACGTAATTCATCAAACTTCAGATGGAGGCTATGTTGTTGGCGGTAACTCCAATAGTAGAAATGCGCTTACAAGCTTAGGTGGCATTGTAAGTAATGGAACTGATTATTGGATTTTGAAATTAGATGAAGAGGGAGGAGTTTTATGGAGCAAAACTTATGATTTTGGTAAAGTAGATATCTTGACTTCTTTGGTCGAAAACAAAGACCAGAGTTATTTAATTGGTGGATATGCCCAGACAGAAAGTAAAGTTCCTAGAGAAGGCATTGTTGGAAAAGCAGTAGGACTAGTCGCTAAAGAAAAAGACGGGATTAACGATTACATCGCTTTGAAAATTGACGATAAAGGCGAAGAATTATGGAGTAAAACCGTTGGTAGTGGTGGAGAAGACATTTTAAGAAAACTGGTCGAAACTCGCGATGGTGGTTACCTTATGGCAGGTACTTCAAATTCGAGTGCATCAAAAGATAAAAACGGAAGTATTGGAGGTAATGATTTTTGGGTTGTAAAACTTAAGGACAAAACAAAAATCGAGAAAGTTAAATCCAGTATAGAGGCTATACCTAATCCGGCAACGACTTACACAAACGTTATTATTGGTTACGATTTTAAAGAAGGTACGGCAACTTTGGTCGATATCACTGGACGCATTTTACAAGATTTTACTATTAGTAGTAGGACTATACCGGTAGATTTAAGCAGATACTCGGAAGGAATTTACATCATCAATATCAAAACCGATGTAAAAACCGAATCTGTTAAAGTGATAAAAAGAATATGATAGCTTTTTTAGTAATCAATCGAAAAGCCAATAAAATGAAATTCCCCATGAATAAAATAATCAGAAAGAATCTTGTTCAGATTCTATTTTTTATAATATTATTTTTTACCCATTGTCATAATACTACAGCACAAAATAATCTCGTTCCTAAAATTGTTCCCCCATCACCAGAAGCTGCTTCATTAGGGAAATTTGTCGAGGTACCTGTTTCATATTATACAGGATTACCCAATATATCAGTACCTCTTTATACAATTGAATCAGGAGAGATAAAACTACCTATTCAGGTTTCTTATCATGCAAGAGGAATTCAGGTAAGTGAGATAGCTTCCCAAGTTGGCATAGGTTGGGCTCTAAATGCTGGAGGCGTTATTACAAGACAAATAAGAGGGAAAGCAGATGAAAGTAATAATGGCTATTTGGTAGAAAATTTTTATAATACTTTTTTTACATCGGAGCAAACAAGAAAAAGTGTTTATGATTTAAGTACTTCAGGTGTAGATCCAGATAACTTAATTGATATGGAACCTGATGTTTATTTCTTTAATTTTTTAAGTTTTTCAGGGAAGTTTATTTTTGATCAAAAAACAAAATTACCAGTAGTTCAAAAATTTAGTGATTTTAAGATTGTACCCATTTATGAGGAGAATGCAGGCTATGCGATTAAAGGCTGGATTATTACCGATAAAGACGGGATAAAATATTATTTTGGTACATCAAAAGATGAATTAAGAAAAGCTATAGATAGACCACAATCTACATCTTCTTTTGTTTTCTTATCCCAGGGTGGTCTTCAAAATCCATCAAACAGTAGTCCGTACAATAATGCTTGGCAGTTAATGGATATTGTTACACCTACCAATAAGCATATTAAATTCGAGTATGTAAAAGACCAACCCAATTATTTTACAAAAAATTTTGACGACGGCCCAGCAGCTGCTCTTAATGCTCATTTTTCTAGAATTATTATGGATCAGTATCATATTAAAGCTATTTATTTTGATAAAGGCAAAGTGATATTTACCAAATTACCTACTCAAAGAGAAGATTTACGGAACAGCTTTGCTTTGCAAAAAGTAGAAGTATATGGAGTTGATAATGCTCTAAAAGTCAAACATTCTTTTAATTACAGTTATACTAGTAGTGAAGAAACTAATTCTCTATACTATTTGCGAACTACGGAACCACAAGCTAAAAAGAGAATGTTTCTCGAATCAATAGTTAGCGAGGGTGCCATTGCAACAAATAAAGGTAAAAAATATTCATTTGTATACAATTCTCAAATTTTGCCTAATAGATTTTCGACATCTCAGGATAATTGGGGGTATTATAATGGAAAAGATAACGGAGAATTTTCATCATTTTTTGAAGGAGATGATAGGCGGGTCGATATTAATAAATCTGAAGCAGGAATGTTAACGAAAATTATTTATCCTACCGGAGGAAGTGCAACTTTTGTATATGAACATAATAAAGTAAAAACGCCAAATTTTTACAAAGAAATACTTATTAATCCAAGTACTCCCGAGAATTTTAAAGTCGTTAGTTTATTTAAAAGTGATAGTTCGTACGTTAATGGGGTGTACATAAAACCTTTTACAATAGTAGGAGCAGATCCTAAAAAAAAGGTTCAAATAGATTCTAAAATAACTTTTTTTGGGGATAATGCTGGCTCATGTAGTTCATCATCCAATAATGCCCTTTGTCCTTTTGAGGTAGCTGTTTATAAAGCGAATCCAGTAGTAGGCGTGGGAGCTCTTTATGTTGGTGAAAACAAAAGAAGTCTTATGTTAGAACCAGGAGAATATGTATTAGAAGTTAAGCCTAAAACTCTTGCAGGACATGATCCTACTAATATAGAAAATGACAGTTTTACCGTTAAGTTAAACTGGGAAGAACCTGTTAGTGATGAGAATACAATATTATTTGCAGCAGGTAAAAGAATTAAACGTATCATTTGGGATGATAATTTGGGCGGTATAAATTCTATAACTTCAAAAACTTACAAATACTCCGATAGTTTAGGAAATTCGACAGGTAAAACTTTTTCGATACCTAATATGTATTATATAATGGGAACTACTGCTAACGGTACTCCTGTCGTAAATCAGATAGGTGCGACAGCTGGAAGTCCTTTGACTAATTTTCAAGGAAACGCATTGGGATATTCTTTTGTTACAGAATTTAACGGCGAAGAAGATAATAACATTGGTAAAACTGAATATACCTTTACAATGCCCGAAGATACAGGTGATTACTACAAGTTTCCTTATCACTCTCCAACTGATAATGAATGGCTGCGAGGAATGCCCTTGTTTACTAAATATTACTCCCATAATCTAGGAGGATACTCATTAGTAAAAGAAGTAGTGAATAAATATGTTTATGGGGAAGTGTCCTTGTTTCCAATTTATTTCACAGAAATGATCGATCCAGATTTACCTTATTTGTATTTAAATCATAGAAGAAAATTTAGTTTTCCTCTTGCTATTTTCACTAAAGATGAAAGTTTGTCTGGTTTTGAAGCTTACCAAAATCCCAATTCTTACAAGATCTTTTATGCAACAGGAGGAACAGTTGACTTGGCTAGTACCGAAGAAACAGAGACATTGAAAGGTTCTAATAAATATAAAAAGACAACAAAATATTTTTATAATTATGATTCGAACTATCAGTTAAAAAGATCACAAACCAAATCTTCGAATAAGGAAATCCTTGAAACTAAATATTTTTATGCGACAGATTCTGAAATGGCAAATGAGCCATTTAGAAATGAATTGATTGCTAAATACATGATCGGTGTTCCATTAGATACCCAAACTTTTAACAACGATGTAAAGATATCTGAGCAAAAAACGGTTTATGATAATAGTTTAAAAACGAGTAATTTATTATTACCAAGATTTATTTATTCAAACAAAGGAGCCGCTGGTTTTGATGAAACTGATAAAAAAATCACTTTTGATCAATATGATGACAAAGGAAATATTTTACAATACACGCCTGAAGGAGGATTACCGGTTTCTATTATTTGGGGTTATAATAAAACACAACCAATAGCAAAAGTAGAAAATGCTACTTACGATCAGATTGAGAGTTATGTTGCTAATCTTCAATCGAAATCTGATGCAGATAATGACAATTGCGCGACAAGTAGTTGTAAAGAGCAAATATTACGAACTGCATTGAATACTTTTAGAACATCTTTTGCTCAAGGTATGGTAAGTACTTATACCTATAACCCTTTAATTGGAGTAACAAGTGTGACGGATCCTAAAGGAATGACTTCTTACTACGAATATGATTCTTTTGGGAGATTAAAATTTGTAAGAGACAAAGATTTAAATGTACTTCAAAAATATTGTTACAATTATAAAGGGGAGCAAACAGATTGTTCTGATAATACCTCTATTGGTGTTCTTTATGAAAGTGCAGCAATAAATGGATCTTTTACCAAGAATGATTGCGGCACAGGATCTGGATCAGTAGTAAGCTTTTCTTTAGCCTCAGGAGCAGTAACGTCATTAGTTTCTCAGGCTGATGCCGATGGACAAGCTTTGTTGCAATTTAATAGTGAAGGACAATCAAATGCTAATGCTAATGGCATTTGTAGCTTCCAAAGTGTAGCATTAAGTAGTTCATTTCAAAAAAGTAATTGCTCTGCTGGAGGTATTGGTTCCTATATAGTTTACAGTTTACCAGTTGGAGCAGTTACCTTAAATACATCACAGTCTGATGTCGATGCTCAAGCTTGGACCAAACTTCAAATTGAAGGTTTAGCAAATGCGAATTCTAATGGAGACTGTAGTTTTCAAAGTGCCGCTTTAAGTGGTTCATTTCAAAAAAGCAATTGCTCTGCTGGTGGTATAGGTTCTTCCATAGTTTATAGTTTACCAGTTGGAGCAGTTACCTCAAATACATCACAGGCTGATGTTGATGGTAAAGCATGGGCTAAATTTCAAACTGAAGGTCTGGCAAATGCCAATGCTTATGGAGACTGTAGTTTTCAAAGTGCAGCTTTAAGTGGTACATTTCAGAAAAATAACTGTTCAGTTGGAGGAGTTGGTTCTTATTTAAGTTATAGTTTACCAATTGGTGCGGTTACTTCAAATACATCGCAGGCAGATGTAGATGCTCAGGCTTGGAGTAAATTTCAAAATGAAGGTTTGGCAAATGCCAATGCTTATGGAGATTGTACTTTTCAAAGCGCTGCACTAAGTGGCGCATTTCAGAAAAATAATTGTTCAATTGGCGGAATAGGTTCTGCTGTAAACTATAGTTTACCAGTTGGAGCAGTTACCTCAAATACATCACAGGCTGATGTTGACGGCCAAGCATGGACTAAGTTTCAAAATGAAGGTTTGGCAAATGCCAATGCTTATGGAGATTGTACTTTTCAAAGTGCTGCACTAAGTGGCGCATTTCAGAAAAATAATTGTTCAATTGGCGGAATAGGTTCTGCTGTAAACTACAGTTTACCAGTTGGAGCTGTTACCTCTAATACATCACAGGCTGAAGTTGATGGTCAAGCATGGACTAAATTTCAAAATGAAGGTTTGGCAAATGCCAATGCTCATGGAGATTGTACTTTTCAAAGTGCTGCACTAAGTGGCGCATTTCAGAAAAATAATTGTTCAATTGGTGGAATAGGTTCTACTGTAAACTACAGTTTACCAGTTGGAGCTGTTACCTCAAATACATCACAGGCTGAAGTTGATGGTCAAGCATGGGCTAAATTTCAAAATGAAGGTTTAGCAAATGCCAATGCTAATGGAGATTGTACTTTTCAAAGTGCTGCACTAAGTGGCTCATTTCAAAAAAATAATTGTTCAGTTGGAGGAGTTGGCTCTTATTTGAGCTATAGTTTGCCAGTTGGAACCATCACTTTAAAAACATCACAGGCAGATGTTGATACTCAGGCATGGAATCGATTTCAAAATGAAGGACAATATAATGTTAATACTTATGGAGATTGTACTTTTCAAAGCGCCGCAATAAGTGGTTCATTCCAAAAAGACAATTGTCCTGCAGGAGGAATTGGTTCTTATGTAGGTTATAGTTTGCCAACAGGTGCAGTTACTTTAAATTCATCTCAGGCCGATGTTGATAGCAAAGCTTTAGCCCAATTGAATACAGAAGGAAAAAATAATGCTAATGTATATGGAACTTGTACGTTTTATAATGTTGCAAAAAGTGGAAATTTTACTAAAAACAATTGTGGCTCAAATGCAGTTGGTTCATACGAAACTTTCACAGTTGCGGCAGGCAGCTATAGTTCTTCTTCACAAGAAGCGGCAGATAATATGGCACAAGACCGTGTAAATAGTTATGGACAAATTTATGCGAATGAAGTAGGTAGATGTACCTTTAAAAGTGTTTCGAAAAGTAAAACTCTAACTAAAAACGATTGTGCAGCAGGTGGTACGGGATCAGTAGAGACTTTTTCTCTTCCGGCTGGAGCATATTCATCGGAATTGTCTCAGGCTGACGCTGATCAAAAAGCGCAGAATGTTGTCGATGCAGTTGCGCAAACATATGTAAATGATAATGGGACGTGTACATTTTATAGCGTAGCAAAAAGTGGCTCTTTTACGAGAAATAATTGTGCACCTGGAGGTACTCCAGCGAGTGCTTGGTACACCGTTCCGGCAGGCAGATACAGTTCTACAGATTCTCAGGCTGCGGCTGATGCAGAGGCTCAGTCAGACGTGAACAATAACGGACAAGCATTTGCTAATAATGATGTAAATGCAAAATGTACTTTTTGGAATTCTGCCCAAAGCGGATTATTTACACGAAATAATTGTACAGTTGGAGGTAGTCCGGCGAGTGTTTGGTATAACGTTCCTGCAGGTAGATACAGTTCTACAGATTCTCAGGCTGCGGCTGATGCCCAGGCTCAGTCAGAAGTGAACAATAATGGACAGGCATTTGCTAATAATGATGTAAATGCAAAATGTACTTTTCAAAGTGCGGCAATAAGCGGAACATTCCAAAAAGACAACTGCCCTGCGGGAGGAGTTGGTTCTTATGTAAGTTATAGTCTTCCAACTGGTGCAGTTACATTAACCACATCTCAGGCAGATGTTGATGCTAAAGCTCTGGCTCAATTAAATACGGAAGGTAGAGCTAATGCAAATGCTTATGGATTTTGCACATTTCAAAGCGCAGCAATAAGCGGTTCATTCCAAAAAGACAATTGTCCAGTAGGAGGAATTGGTTCTTATGTAGGTTATAGTTTACCAACAGGTGCAGTTACTTTAAATTCATCTCAGGCAGATGTTGATGGCAAAGCTTTAGCCCAATTGAATGCAGAAGGAAAAAATAATGCTAATGCATATGGAACTTGTACGTTTTATAATGTTGCAAAAAGCGGAAATTTCACTAAAAACAATTGTGGCTCAAATGCAGTTGGTTCATTCGAAACTTTCACAGTTGCAGCAGGCAGTTATAGTGCTTCTTCGCAAGAAGCGGCAGATAATCTGGCGCAAGATCGTGTAAATAGTTATGGACAAATTTATGCTAATGAAGTTGGTAGATGTACTTTTAAAAGTGCAGCGAAAAGTAAAACTTTAACTAAAAATGATTGTGCATGGGGAGGTACAGGATCAGTAGGAACTTTTTCTCTTCCAGCTGGAGCATATTCATCAGAACTATCTCAGGCGGATGCTGATCAAAAAGCGCAAAATGTTGTCGATGCGGTTGCACAAACTTATGTAAATGATAATGGAACTTGTACATTTTACAGTGTAGCAAAAAGTGGCTCTTTTACCAAAAATGATTGTGCTGCCGGAACTACAACTACAGCAGTGGTGTATAATGTTCCCGCCGGAACATATACATCGACAGGATCGCAAGCAGCAGCAGATAATCAGGCGCAAGATGATGTTAATAATAACGGACAAGCCTATGCTAATGCTAACGGGGTTTGTACACAGGCGGCAGTTTATTCATATGATTTTACCTATTCGTCAGGATCTAATAGTATGTCAATAGCGATGCGTTGTTCAGTTGCAAACCATCCGGCTGTAACCTTTAATTTCATTATTTACTATACAAGTAAAACCAACAATCCTTCTTTCTTAAGGAAAAGTTTTGTGTTGCCTGCTAATCAAACCGTAAAAAATGAACCGTTTACTTTAAGCGCAATTGCCGGCAGTATAAGTTTAGAACTTACTGGACCCGTACAATAGTCGCCATAAATTTAAAAGATAAAAAACGTATGAAAAAGTACATATATATATTCATTCTGTTATTCTTTGCAAGCTCTGGTGTTACAGCTCAGACTTTTAGCGATGATAACTTTATTTATACAGTAGCGCCCAAAAAGGCAGTTCAGTCCGCTAGTTTTAACACGCTGACAAAAGAAGAAATGAGTCAAAATTTGACTTATTTTGACGGATTAGGCCGCCCAATACAAAGTATTGTTATTGGGCAAGGTGGCAATGGTGAAGATCTGGTTACTCCAGTAGAATACGATCCTTTTGGGAGACAACTTAAAGAATATTTACCCTATGCAACTTCTAACGGAGGTAGCAGTTATCCTAAAATAGATCCTGCAGCTGCTATAACTGCTGCAACTACATTTTACAATATTGATAAATATGATAATACGGGGAATCCTTTTTCAGAGAAAAGTGTCGAGTCTTCGCCTTTAAGTAGAGTTTTAAAACAAGCCGCCCCAGGAACGCCGTGGAAAATGAATGGCGGGCATGAAATTAAATTTGAGTACCAAACCAATACTTCAACAGATGCAGTAAAATTATATACAGTCACTACAGATTGGAAAGCTGGTCAGGGATTGTATGATGTTACTTTTTCAGATGCAGGGACTTACGATGATTACGAATTATACAAAACGGTAACATTCGACGAAAATTCAGGAGCAAATCCAAGTGAATCTTCAGGTTCCACAGTAGAATTTAAAAATAAGGAGGGGCAAGTAGTACTTAAAAGAACATATAATTATGGCGTCAAGCATGATACCTATTATGTTTATGATATTTACGGAAACCTAACATATGTATTACCTCCAAAAGTAACCGGGGCTATCACTAAAGATGTCTTAGACGGTTTGTGTTATCAATACAAATATGATGATCGCAATCGTTTGGTCGAAAAAAAGTTACCCGGAAAACAATGGGAGTTTATCGTTTACGATAAGTTAGACAGACCCGTAGCTACAGGACCTGCATTTTCGCCCTTTAAGGATAATAATGCAATAGGTTGGATAATTACGAAATACGATATTTTTGGGAGACCTATTTACACAGGTTGGTACAATACTGCATCAAATGCCGAAACAAGATACACATTGCAAGGATATCAAAATAATGCAACAGCTGTGTTCGAAACCAAACAAACTTCAGGCAGTATAGATGACATTCCCGTAAATTACAGTAATGCCATCGAACCAACAAGTTTTAAGCTTTTAACAGTAAATTACTATGATAACTATGATTATCCTAATGCACCTACAATACCAACAACTATTGAGGGGCAGACTGTTTTAGTAAACACCAAAAGTTTAAGTACAGGAAATTGGACAAGAGTTCTAACAACGCCAGAGGCCAAGTTAGGAGAAACAACGACCACATTTTACGACGAAAAAGCACGACCAATAGGTACACATCTTAAAAATCATTTTGATGGGTACACGATAACCAGTAGTAAACTGGATTTTATAGGAAAAGCACTTTACACGATTACAAAACACAAGAGAACTTCTGGAGCTATTGAGCTTAGTATAAAAGAAGAATTTACTTATTCGGCTCAAGATCGTTTGCTTACCCATACCCATCAAGTTAACGGTGGAACGGTTCAGCTTTTGGCGGACAATAAATATGATGCTTTAGGACAGTTAATAGGTAAAAATGTAGGCGATAGTAAAGAAAACCCGTTGCAAAAAGTTAATTTTAGTTATAATGTTAGAGGTTGGCTCAAAGAGATTAATAAAGTAGACAACTTACAACAAGATACTGATCCAACTGATTTGTTTGCGTTTAAGCTTAATTATAATGATCAGCCAGGTAACTCTCAGATTAGAGCTTTATATAATGGAAATATTTCAGAAACGTTCTGGAAAGTAGCTTCAGATCATTCATTACGTACTTACGGTTATCAATATGATGATCTTAACCGATTAACGAGTGCTATTTATCGAAAACCCAATGATGCTATCCCGGCTTCTGGTGCTTATAACGAAAGTTTAAGTTACGATAAAAATGGAAATATTAAGTTCCTCCAGAGATTTGGAGGCAGCGACGCGCCGTCTATTGTATTTCAAATTGACGATTTAACTTATGGTTATTTAAACGATAACTCAAATCGTTTGATGAAAGTAACAGATAGTCCGCTAGGGAATGACAACGAAGGATTTAAAGACGGCAATAAAACGGGCGATGATTATGGTTATGATGATAACGGAAATATGATAAGTGATAAAAACAAAAACATCACAACCATAGCATACAATCAACTTAATTTACCTAAGAAAATTACATTTGGAACAACTGGTACTATTGAGTATATTTACAACGCAGCAGGGCAGAAACTAGAGAAAATTGTAACCGAAACAACACCGGCTGCAACCACCACAACAGATTATTTGGGTGGTTTTCAGTACAAAGACAATGATTTGCAGTTTTTTCCAACTGCCGAAGGTTATGTGAAAAATGTAGGAGGAAACCTTTCGTATGTATTTCAGTACAAAGATCATTTAGGGAATGTTCGTGTTAGTTATGCTAAGAATGCAAGCAATGTTCTTGAAATTATTGAAGAGAATAATTATTATCCTTTTGGTTTAAAACACGAAGGTTATAATCCGCCAAACCCAACACTTGGAAATAGTGAAGCGCAAAAGTATAAGTACAACGGAAAAGAGTTGCAGGACGAGCTGGGGCTTAATGTATATGACTATAGTGCACGCAATTATGACCCTGCACTTGGTCGATGGATGAATATTGACCCATTAGCAGAACAAATGCGAAGATTTAGTCCTTATAATTATGCTTTTAATAATCCTGTTTATTTTATTGACCCTGACGGAATGGCTCCACGGGCGGGACAGTATGGAATATATTATGATTATGATACAAATGAATATACAAATGAGAATACAGGAGAAATATCAGACCAAGCTTCTGCAATTGCTTATCATAGTAATTCCATTAATGGGAAACCACCAGTTTTTTTAAATGGTTTTCATAAGACATACTCAAAACGTACTGTAGCGGAACAAAGTTTGGTAAGAACAGCATATGCACTAATGGAGAATGTAACTGATGATGCTCTAAGATTTTTTGGACATGGATATAATGGACATTTAACTTATAGAGGAACCAAAAAAGATGGTACTAGAATATTTGCAGATGGTCTTGACAATTTTTTAACCAAATCATCAGTGGGTGAAAGATGGGTTGAAATAAAAAGAGATGGAGGAACTTTTATTTCTTATGCCTGTAGAAATGGAGCAAAAGGGGGCATTCTTGAGCAAGCTTCTGGTATTGAAGAATTATCGAATGTAATTTTTGTTGGACCAACTAGGAATGTTTCACCTTCAAGTGATAATGATTCTGGTATGTTTTTTAGTGGCTCAAATAAGCATGAAAAAGGAGTGTGGAATATATATAGAGGTGGTGAAAAGGTAGGTACTCGACCATGGAATTGGCAACCTGTAGAAATTGACCCAGTAACTTTAAAAGATATTGCAGAACCTAAGTAAGAAAAAATTAATTTAAAAAATCATGAAAAGAAAATTGTTTTTAAGCATTGCTCTTAGTCTAATAGTTTTAGTGATAGCATTAAAATACTATACTGATTATGTTACTAATTCAGCAGTTAGAGAATATGAAAAAAAGTATGTTGCTGAATTTAATGACACGCACCTAACTGAAGCACAAAGTGAGTACGATTTAAATCTAAAATTTAAAGAAAGGTTAATCGATAAGTTTGATAAAAACTTTTATGATAGTATAGTAAAGGTTGATACATATGATAATGTATTAATTTATTCAATCATCGTTTCAAACAAATGGAATTACTCAGAAGCATCATTAAATGTATTTATGGCATTAGCAGGATTGGATAAAAAAAATTCATCCACAAGCTTACCTGAAATTGATTTTTTAGATGAAGAGAGCAGAAAGATGGCTCTACATTATCTAGAAAAAGCTTCTGATAAGGAACATCCAAACGCCAAATATATTCTTGGTAAGTACTATTTAGAAGGTAAATATTTAGCTAAAAATGCCACACTTGGTAATTCCCTATTACAAGAAGCGAAGAAATTAAGTGGAGGAATTTTAGAATAACTCGACTTAAAGATAAACAAAGCCATTCCTAACGGAGTGGCTTTTGCTTTTATAACTTATATATGGAACATTGAAGCTTAGGATTAGCACGTATTTGTTCCTAAGTCCCCGAAAGAGACAAAATCAGAATTTACGAACCCTCCCTCTCCTGTATCGGCTATTTTAGTACTAAATTCCCTGATTTAAGTCTTCGGGTTACTTCCCCGTACTATAAATTGTACGCTTATTCTATTCAATACACTCGATGTGACAAACGATAATTCTGCTAATCTTCACGTCAGATTAACTCACTGTCTCATTTTGGAACACTGATTTACTCATCCAGAAAAATATTTTGAAAAAAAAAGTGCCAAAAAGCTACACTTTTGAAAGTTTGATAGTATTTATTGTAAAGATGCTTGATTAACCTCCTTGTATGGAGTTCTTGTATCTAAACAATAATTGAGATACTAATCAACTAATAAAAATGAAATATGAGAATTTAAAGAAATTTATAATAAGTACAAAATCAAGTAAAAGTACTATTTACAGATTCTACAAAAAAAATGAAGATTTATTCTTAGAAACTAAGCTAAGTACTGGAAAGAGAATGTTCCCTGTTGACCATGCAAGATATTTTGATTCTGAAATCATGTTTGATGAGAATAAAATCCTGAGACAAGAAAATAAATCCATGAGGAACCTCATAGACTGTTTAGCAGATAAAGAGAGCTTTCAGCATACATTCTGGCAGATGGACTGGAGTTTTTTCTTTACGGTTGCATATAAAGCAGACCGTCAGAAGATGAGCTGTTTTAAGCAGATGCACGGACTTTATGATTATCTGAATGAAAAGTATCAGGATTCTACTGAATTGAGAATGTTTTTTACAACGGAACCGTTCACAAATAGAAAAGGTTTTCATAATCACTTTGTTTTACATATTGAAGATAAAAAGCTCCATGAGAAGATTATAAATGATATTCAGGAGCATTTTAATTATGATAGAGTTGATGTAAGCGTTTACGACCGTTATAAAGCAGGATTGTTCTACATGTCCAAAGCTGGTCTAAACGGTGAGGACTGGGATTTTATCAATAACAGTACAAGCATCGCAGAAGATGAGAATTAAACTTAAACTTTCTCAATTGAAAAGAATTCTCAGTACGGAACCGCTGAAATTGCCTATTAGTTTTAAAATGGAAGATTTTACCGACCACGAATTTTCAGAGTTTCAAAAATTATTACAATCCAAAGAACGAGGCTAACATCTCGTTTTTTTGTGTTCCTCAAATTCAAAAAGCTTGTGAGCCCAGGAAAACCAGGATTTTTCTAGGATAATCCAAAATAGACCTGGACATTTGTTTCACTATTGATAAGAAGTGAAACAAACAGCAGAAACCCAACAAATACAAGGGTTCGCAAAGGTTGTTAAAATGACCGCTTTCATTTACATAGATATAGGTAGAAAAGTGAAACTTAAATTAAGCAAAATGGCATTAAAAGGACAAAAGACAACAAGTGATTTTTTAGAGTGGGACAAGATGCAAACTATCGTATTGAAATTGGAGCGGGACAATGACCTGAAATTTGCGCTACTCATTGCAACGGGTTCTTACATCGGTCTTAGGATTTCAGACCTGCTTCAACTAAGATGGAATCAGGTTTTGAATGAGGAGCATTTTACTATAACGGAGAAGAAAACCAAGAAAATCCGTAAAGTGACCATCAACCCAGAGCTACAAATTATACTTAAAAGATTATTTATCCAGCTGGAAGCCAAAGAAACTGACTTAATGTTTGTGAACCGTTTTGAAGATAAGCCGTTCAGCATCCAATACGTGAACAGCAAACTCAAAGATATATTCACAAAATACAATGTGAAAGGTCAGTATTCGAGCCACTTCATGCGTAAAACACTTGGAAGAAGAGTTTGGGAAGTAAACAAATACAGTGACCAAGCTCTATTATTGTTGTCTCAGATGTTCAATCATACGAGTGTATCTACTACAAAAATTTACCTAGGAATAAGGGAACAGGAGATAAGTAACCTATATTTGAGTATATAGCCAAAAAATTATTCGTAAAAATTTCATTGGTTTTAATGTTTTTTTTTAAAAAATATTCAAAAGAGTCAAATTTAAATCCATATAAATCTATATAAAATCCATAATATGTTGATATTTAATATGTTGACTTTTTAAATCCATATAAATCTATATGGGGTTATTAATTCAATAATTGTAGGTTTTTACGTATTTTTGAGTTGTGTTTAATTTCTCTACCTTTGTAAAAGAAATCTAAAAGGAAAAGATTCTTGCAAGGAAAATTTCGCCATTCTAATAGCTAAAGAATGGAAAAAGAGCGAGTTGTAAAGCTGAACAACTTGCTCAAAAATCAAATTTATATTTCAGATTACAGGTTCGGTGCAATATCCGAAGCAGGATTCTTGTGCCCAAAAATTACGTGTTAAACTTAAAAAAATGAAAGCTTATGCAAAACTTAGAATCGCTGTTCCAGTCTTTTGAAACTGGTATCAGAAGCGTAAAAGCGACCAAGCCGAAAGACTATCTAAACAAAATAGGTCTGGATTATGCGGAACTGAGAATAGGCTTTAATTCAGGACAGTTTCATCACAATAAAAGCCAAGAAGCCAAAGATGATTTTGAAGCTTTGGGAGTGCTTAAAAAGAGCGATGCGGGTGTAAGAAAGGAAGACCTGACAGCTTATACTGTTTTTGGAAGATACGGACTGATTTTTCCATTGTTGAGTGAGAAAAACGAGATTGTAAATTATTTCGCTTTACGGTTTGATTTGGATGCTCCTAAGGAAGAATACCTCAACAGCGAAGGCATTTATCCAGCTTATCCCAATGCTTTAACCAAACGGCTCTATATCGCTCCGACAGTTATTGACTGTGCAAGCCTGATTCAGTCCAAAGCGCTGGAGAATAGGGATGCCGTGATTGCACTGCACAACGGAGCGTTATTTCCCCAGCATCTGGAAGCTATTAAAACCCTGCACGAATTGGAAGAAATAATAATCATTAAACGTTAAGCACATGCAAAATATTAGAACACAAATACAAAATATAAGACCAGAATTGCCAGTAAGCATGATTCAGCTCCCAGAGGGTCACAGCATGAATGATATGTGGATAAACTACGGAACCGATGGAATTGTGGAGCTTTTACAGAATCCAGAAACAGAAAAAGCAGTCCCGACACTTGAAATCCACAGCGACTACAAAATCAGCTATAAAGGAAAAACAGGAACATTTTATGCCATTGGAAGTCTGCCAATGGATTTGGGGAACCTTAGAGTTTCACTACAGATTGTTGAAAAGGAGAGCCAGAAGAAACATCGAGTGAAAATTGACCTGTTTGATTTTACCAGTGTTGAGAACCAATGCAGGGAACTCAGCGAGAAACAAGGTTTTGACGGTAATTTGCTGGAAGCTGATTTGAAGCAGTTCACAGACCTGTTGGAAGATTATAGAGAAAACATCTTCAACGCTGAAATAAACCCCGTAACCGACCAATTTTCAGAAAAGGAACTCACGCCCCAAGCACATGAAAAAGCGATAGAATTCCTCTCCAAGCCGTGTGTTTTAGAACATGTAGATAAACTATTGGGACAAAGCGGAATTGTTGGAGAAGAAGACAACAGGCTTTTATTGTTTGTACTGGCATCCAGCTACAAAATGCCATATCTGATGCATGGACTCGTACAGGGAAGTTCAGGAGAAGGCAAGTCACACCTCATCAACGCTATAGCAGACTGCATGCCACAGGAAGATGTAATGAACATGACCAGAATTACCAGCAAATCGCTTTATCATTACAGAGATAAAGAGCTGATGAACAAGCTTATCATTGTTCAGGATTTTGACGGATTGGATGAAGAAGCGCAATTTGCATTCAGAGAAATGCAGACAGCTAAGTTTCTGACCAGTTCCACTGTGGTTAAGGATATGCAAGGCAATACCAGAGGAAAGATGAAAACGGTACAGTCACATTTTGCCAGTCTTATCGCTACTACAAGAGCAGAGGTCTATTATGACAATATGAGCCGTTCGGTAATCTTGGGAGTAGATGAGAGTCTGGAGCAGACACTTCGCATCATCAAGGCGCAGAACCTTAAAAACACTGGTCACAGTAGTACTGAAAGCGAACAGCACGCAAAACAGCTCCTTAGAAATTGTATGAGAGTTTTAAAGAGTTATGAAGTGGTTAATCCCTTTGCCGATAAGCTTATGTTACCGCTGGAGGCTAAAATGCTTCGAAGATTAAACAGCCAGTTTCAAAATTTTGTATCCCAGATAGCCATTTTAAATCAGTATCAACGAAAAAAAGACGATAAGGGAAGACTGATAGCTACCGAAGAAGATGTAAGAAAAGCCGTTGAGATATTCTTTAGTTCCATCATCATCAAAGTAGATGAACTCGATAAAAGTACCAGACAGTTTTTTGAAAATCTCAAAGGATTTGTCAGAAGCCAGCCAAACGGAACAACATGCCGATTCACAACCCGTGAGATACGGCAAGAGCTCAATATAAGCAAAACATCGGCTTTTAAATACATGCAGACCCTGCAGGAACTGGAATACATACAAGCTGTAGAAGGTTCCACAAACAAAGGATTTAAATATGTAGTGAGTTATTGGGACAATATGGAAAAGCTGAAAGCCAAGATAAAAACAGACATGGGAAGCCAGTTAGACCAGTTGAAAATCAGTTAAAAGAACACGTGAAGCCCTGTAAATACAAGTGATATAACACCAGTGTTCACAGTTTTGCCCAGTGCGCCTAAGGAACATTTACAGATGATGATTTTAAAACCTGCGAAAAGATGAAAAAAACAATACAGACCCCTGCATTTCAAAACCTTTTAAATGAGTTTGACAGCTATGTAAAAGTTAAGAATTACAAACAGGGAAAAGGCACAATGTACCAGAATGCCATATCAGAATTCCTTATCTGGCTGGAAGATTCGGGAATCACAAATATCAAAAGTGTAACTGGTAAAGAATCAGTAAGTTATTTTGAATATCTGATAAAAAGACCCAAACACCGAGGAAACGGAACACTGGCAGGAAAGACCATAAAATTTCATCTGTTTGCTTTAGGGCTCTTTGTTTTGAATCTACTGGAGAACAGACATATTGAAAACGCATATTACATTCCAAGTTATTCGGGAGAAATTGGAAAATCTCGAAATGCCCTGAGCGTTGATGAAGTCAGGAACATATACCAGCATTGCGTAAGTGATTTACAGCGGGCTTTGTTATCAGTTGCTTATGGATGCGGACTTCGAAGGTCAGAGATTACAGCTTTGAATGTAAGGGATATACAGCTATTCAAAGGTATTTTAATTGTCAGGAACGGAAAAGGAAGCAAAAGACGTGAGGTTCCTATGAGCAATATGGTCATTGAATATCTCAGAAAATACATAATTGATGAACGTTACCAGAAAGTAATAAGCAAAGATTTAATTCAAGATGCACTTTTTATCCACGATAACGGAAAACCGATGAATGGCGAATACCTCAACAATATGCTAAAGAAAATAATTGAACAAACCAATGATTATCAGCTTATACAGAAAGAGATAACGCTTCACTGCCTCAGACACAGCATTGCCAATCATCTAATGGAAAATAACGCAGGAATAGATTTTATACGTGGATTTTTAGGTCATTCGGGAATCAATACAACCTATATCTATGCGGTTCGGAATAAAAAACGAAAACCAGTAACAACCTTTTAAGTAATCAGCCTATGACTAAACTGACAATTGAAAACTACCTGCTTCAAGATTACAGCAGACAGACAGTAAAGAGTTATTTATTTGCAATAAACCATTTTTTAAAACGGAACCCCAAAGCTAAACGTTACAAATACAGGAACATCGTGCAGTATATGGAAGAAATCAGCCGAGAGCAACCCAATGGAAAATATCGAGTTGTCATTTTATCAGCAATCAAAAAATATTATGATTATCTGGTTATGAGCGGATACAGAACAGACCATCCGTGCAGGAAGCTCAATATCAAGGTTAACAGCAATCAGGCTGTTCAGGTTCAGGATTTGTTCAGCTCAGAAGAGCTAGAGCTTCTTTTGACCCGTGAGAATCGATACGAGAATTTGGACACCAGAAACAACGTTCTTTTGAATCTGCTGATTTACCAAGGTTTAACTAGTGACGAAATCATAAAGTTGAATGTTCAGGATATTGATTTGGACGCAGGAACAATTTATATCAAAGCATCCAGTAATTTGAATAGACGCAAATTATCATTGTTAGCTAAACAAATATTGCTATTTTCTAAATACATCAACGAAGTTAGACCCAAAATGCTCAGAGGAGCAACCGACAAACTGATTGTTGGCAAACTGGGCAAGCCTATTACTGTTAACAGTATTCATGCAATGATTGAGCCGTTAAAGCCGTTGTTTCCAGATAAGAACCTCAACCCCAGAACTATCCGAATGAGCGTTATTTGTAATTGTCTCAATGAAAAGAAACTGCCTTTGGAGCATGTTCAGGAGCTTGCAGGGCATAAGTGGCCTGGAACGACAGAGAAGTACATAAAAATAGATAGCTTAGAGCAACGGGAATTGATTAATAAGTTCTTTCCGTTATGACATGACAGTGACAAAAAATGATAACAATAAAAAAAGCTGTCAAAAAGACAGCTGTATAATGTAAAAATTTTAATATAATGAATTTGGTCTAATTTTTGTATTAATGAAATCTTAATCTTTTCCCAAGATTATCGAAAAAATGATTTTTAAATTTAATGTAAAATTAGAGCCTGTCAGAGGGTGCAAAAGTACATTTAATTTTTATAAATCAAAATTTTTTCAAAAGAATATTTTGTTAATTTAAAAATTAAAAAAGCATGACAAAGAAGAACGTACATGTAGTCAAGTCAAAAAGCGGAGATGAATGGTCCGTAAAAACAGAGAATAGCCAAAAGGCTTACAGGAATGTAAGTACTCAGCAAGAAGCTATTGAAATTGGTAAAAACGTTGCCAAAAATAACAGTTCTGAACTATTAATCCACGGTGTGAATGGTAAGATAAGAGAGAAGAATAGTTACGGTAACGATAATAATCCCCCAAGAGGCTAATGGTTAGAGGATGTAGTATCTCGTTAAATCAATTAGCTGATTTTTCGCAAAGCACACTTGCGAAGAAAAAAAGCATTATTAAACAGCAAAAAACGCCAAACTCTTTTAAAATTGCTTATTACCAATTAGCTAAGGCTAGAATTAAAAAGGTAATGGCTAATAAAGGAGACATCCAACCAGTGTTGGACGGTATGGAAATTTTGAAAAGTAAGACGTTAACGAAACCAAGGCAAATTAATGATAGAGTTGTTTCATTAGATGCTTTACAGCGATTCGTCAGTATTCAAATTCCTAGTTTGCTAAAAAACTATGATTACAAAGTTTTGAAAAATGTTGAATCAAAATCAATTGTTATTAAAGGTGTAGAAGTTATAGTATCGCCAGATTTAATTATTGAAATTGATATTGATGGAAAAAAATATTTAGGAGCAGTAAAGACGCATATTTCTAAAGGGAATAAGTTTGATAGAAAACAGCAAACGTATGTGGCTAGTACACTTCATAAATATTTAGAATCTCAAGTTGCCAAAAATGGAGAGATTGTTTTGCCTGAATTATGCATTTCAATTGATGTTTTTGGTGAAGGAATTGTTACCTCTCCTGTTAATATTACTGACAAGATAAAAGACATAGAAGTAATATGTGAGGAAATTAAAATGTTGTGGGACGCCACATAAATTATTAGGGAAAAGATTAATATTAAACCGAATCGTAAATGATTCGGTTTTTTTTATACATGATTATTTTAACTTTAGGATATTTCGCAAACTAGAGCTATTTTCGTATCAGTAACAAGTTCTTTGAATTATATCAATACTGGCACCCCAATAATTACGATTAAGGAAAATTTGTAAATCCTTATAAGTATAAATTTAATGGAAAAGAGCTTCAAGACGAGCTGGGACTAGGGGTTTACGATTTAGGAGCTCGTATGTATATGCCAGACATAGGTAGATTTGCAGTAATCGATCCAATGGCAGATTTTGTAAATTATCAGTCCCCTTATGTAGTTGCTGACAATAATTCTATTGAAAATATTGATGCATATGGACTAGGAAGCTGTTGGATATGCAGAGTAATTAATAATATTTTTGTTCC
>Ga0302173_10000243_pt1 | contig 29764 bp, 16 predicted proteins | sample I_Fen_N3_1_FD_198785 | JGI IMG/M metagenome (GOLD analysis project Ga0302173, IMG submission 198785) | Peat permafrost microbial communities from Stordalen Mire near Abisko, Sweden - I_Fen_N3_1 | ecosystem: Environmental > Terrestrial > Soil > Wetlands > Permafrost | place: Sweden: Abisko... | reverse complement strand
GTATGAGAACCATTTTCCGTCGGGAGTATCAATCAAACCGCCTTGTGCAACACCCAAATCCTGCAAAGCAATTTTTCCTTCCCACGGGCCTGTAATTTTATCGGCTCGATGAATCACTACAGTACGCATTCCGCCTTGCGGCCAGACAATATTAAAAAGATAATATTTGCCCTTTATTTTATACAATTGCGAACCTTCTGCGCCAAGCATGATATTTTTTCCTGCCGGACTGCTGGCATTTTCGATTAAAACCTGATCTAATCCGCCTTCTTTTATTCCTGATAAATCTGATTTGAGTTCTTTAATAAAAAGTTTGCCGTTTCCATAGACCATATAAACCCTGCCGTCATCATCAAACAACATACTGTGATCGTGATACGCCGGACTAAAACTAATTTCTTTCCATGGTCCTTTTTCGATATTATTTGTGGTGTATATGTAAGTCTTTCCGGTTGTCTGAGCAAAAGTGGTTACATAAAATGTATTGTTATGAAATCTGATATTACTTGCCCAGGAACCTCTTCCATATGTGTTTTTACCGTTATCCAGATTCAACTCTTCTGTATTGGCTAATGTATCGTAGGCATAGTTTATTATTTTCCAGTTTATTAAATCTTTTGATTTCATTATTGGAACGCCGGGGCTCATGTGCATCGTGGTACTGCTCATGTAATACGTATCACCGTTTCTAATGATTGATAAATCAGGCACATCGGCAAAAATTACAGGGTTTTGTGCTTTTTTATCCTGAGCATGAGATCCGGTAATGATTAAAAAAATAACTAATAGATTAGAAAGTATTTTCATGGTTTTCATTTTGTGGTATTTGCAAATTTTCCTCGCTAATGCGTCCTCTACTGTTTAAATTTAAAATAGCAGTTAGTTTTTCACGATCCGTAATTGATAAAACTTAGGGCTTATTTTTCCGTCTTTAGCTGTTATTTTAATAGCAAAAACTTCTTGTTTTGAAATGTTTAGTCTAATTGATTTTTCTTCTAATGAGACTACCTCAGCTGTCTTATCGTTAATTGTGATGTCAAATTTATTTAGGTCGATTTTATCCAAAACACTTATATCAATGTATTTTCCTGACTTGTTTTTATTTATCATTTGATACGAAATATAAGATTGGGTATTTCTCCAGAATCTTCCGTCTTCGTAACCTGAATTACTTTTTTCTCCTTTGTAAAGATGATCGGCTTCTGGCTGCTGTTCTCCACAGTTAATTTTATCTACAGTATTCGCTTCAAGCGTCCTTTCTTTTATTTCCTGCTTGCGTAACGATTCCTGTTTTTCTTTAAATTCTTCTTTAGAGAAGGTTTGAAAATACATTTGATAACGTGCATCATGTAGTTCAAAAAAAGGTTCTAATTCTAATGAATCTAATGCAAAACGCATATTGCCCAAGTCTTTAAGTCGTGAAACATAACCTGCTTCTTCTCCTACTAATGCATATGCTTTATCCATTGGCATATATTTTCCTGCTGCTACATGTCCCATTCGACTGTCATCTGCAAATAATCCGTCTAATGCTTCTGCAGATGTTTTTGCGGCTAAAACAATTGGTCCCTTTACAAAAGCAGCCCAATTTGAACCATCAGCCAAATGCTCTAAATGGGTTTTCGTTTCGAATTCAATACGTACCTGATCTGATGATTTCCATTTTCTTGTAAGACTGACATAACCCGATGGTTTTAATGTTATTTTCTGTGCTTTTCCGTTTACAACTATTTTGAAATTTTCTGCCCATTTTGGACGGCGGATATTCAACTCAAAAGTTGTTGCTTTTTTAAGTTTTAGAATAAGTTCTGTTCTGTTTTCATAAGGAAATTTTGTGTTCTGCTCGATTACAATTCCTTTTTCACTCCAGTTTAAAGTCGATGCTATAAAAAGGTTTACAAAAACTGCATTGTCAGCATGACTGTAAATTAGTTCTCCGTATTTGGTATGATTCTCTAATCCAGATCCTACACAGCACCACATACTGGTTTCGGGCTGTGAATAAACACGATAATGATTAGGTCTAATGGGCGTAAAATAGACAAAACCTCCTTTTTGCGGATGCTGGCTTGAAAGGATATGATTGTAAAGTGTACGCTCATAGAAATCGAGATAATTGATATCGTTTTTGTCCAGAAACAAGGCTTTGCTGAGACGTTCAATGTTATAGGAATTACAGGTTTCCGGCCCTTGATTTGACTTGAGCATACTGCTGAAATCATCTACTGGATTAAAATGCTCTGCAACACTATTACCGCCAAAAGCGACACTGCGTTTTTGGGTAACATTGTTCCAAAAGAAGGTCACTGCCTCAGACCATTGTTTATCTGCTGAGATTGAAGCTATTTTCTCAAAACCAATTACTTTAGGAATCTGTGTATTGGCATGTAAACCTGTAAGTTTATCTTCTTTTTTTAATAAAGGTTCTAAAAAAGCTTTCTGAGATAATTTTTGAGCTGTTTCCAGATATTTTTTATCCTTGGTTATAAGATATAAATCTGCAAAAGATTCGTTTATGCCGCCATGTTCTGTTTTTAAAATGTTCTGAATCTGTTCATCTGTAAGCGGTTTGATCATGTCAATAAACCAGTCTCCTAATTTTATTAAAACTAGTTTTGCTTCTTGACTGCCGGTATATTGATACGCATCGTTTAAACCGGCAAAAAGTTTATGTATATTATAAATTGGAACCCACGTATTATTTAATCCAAAACTGCTTCCGTCAATATCTCCGTTGTGAATTCTATCCCAGAAAATTTTTCCCTGCGGAATCCCGCCTACATAACCATTTCCGTTTTTTTCCTGACATCTGGCTAATTCAGAAATCATGTAATCTAATCTGTTTTTAAGTTCATGATTTCCTGTAGAAGCATACATCATCGATAAGGCAGATAAATAATGTCCTGCAATATGACCATCAAGACCTGAGCTTTCCCAATTGCCGTAACGATCTGATTTTACAGGTAAATTAGAATCGATTAAATAAGGCGCCAGCAGTTTATCAGGATTAAGTGCGAGAATATATTTAAGATCTACGTTTTGTGCATTTTTAAAAGGGCCGTCTCCTAATCTCACTTCCTGCAATGGAAATGTTTTCATTTGAGCAGCTGCCGAAAATCCGATAAAGAATACCAGTAAGCATCCTAATGCTTTATATTTCATTAAGAGATTTGTCATAATTTTATTGAATTAAAAAAGTATAATTTTTACCTTTTTCAGTTTTTATATCATATAAAAATACAAGCGAAACAGCCAGCATTTTTATGTTTGATTCTTTAGAAATAAGAGGTGTTGCGGTTTGATTTAACTGATAAAAAAGATTGCTGTTTTCTCCAGAAGCTGTTTTAAAATTTTTAGGGTCTTTTGCCTTAATTTCAGTACTGGTTCTCAATCTGAGATTTCCTCCAAGGTTTGACTTAATAGTCACAGCTGTCAGTTTTCCTTTTTTCCATTTCATATTTGTAATTTCAAAGCCGCCGCGGGCTTTTAATCCTGTTATTTCTCCGTACTCTTTTAAGGCATCCGGAAGGGCAGGAAGTAAATGAACTGCGCCATCTGAACTCTGCATAAACATTTCTGTGATTCCTGAAGTACATCCAAAATTTCCATCAATCTGAAATGGCGGATGTGCATCAAAAAGATTGTTATACGTTCCTCCTCCATCTTTATTGACACCAAGCGGCGTTAATTGATTTTGAATTAAACTGTAAGCGTGATTTCCATCCTGCATTTTTGCCCACCAATTTACTTTCCACCCCATGCTCCATCCGGTAGATACATCGCCTCTTTGAATGAGCGTGTTTTTAGCCGCTGCAAAAAGCTCCGGAGTTCTGTAAGGTGATATTTGATTGGAAGGATATAATCCGTACAAATGCGAAATATGACGATGGTTGTCTTTTGGATCATCAACATCATCTAACCATTCCTGAATTTGATTGTATTTCCCTATCTGCATTGGCGGTAGCATTCTTCTCAATACTTTTAAACTATCAGCATATTCTTTGTCTTTCCCTAATATTTCTGATGCTCTTATTGCGGTGCTAAAAACATCAAAAACAATTTGATTGTCCATTGTAGAACCTGCTGTTATGGTTGATCCCTGATGGGCTGCCGGAGCATTTTCAGGAGAGTTTCCCGGTGCCACTACCAGCCATCCGTTTGCCGGATCTTTTACTAAAAAATCAGCATAAAAATCGGCAGCGCCTTTTAGAGTTTCATATACTAATTCAAGATATTTTATATCACCGGTATATAAATAGTGTTCCCATAAATGCTGGCTTAACCAGCCTCCGCCGGCGTTCCAAACTCCCCATGTGGCACCGTCTACTGCGCCATTAATTCTCCAGATATCGGTATTATGGTGCGCCATCCAGCCGCGTGCACCATACATCACTTTTGCGGTTTCTTTTCCGGTATCGGCCAGTTCACGAATCATCCTTAAAAGTGGTTCATGCATTTCGGATAAATTTGTTTTCTCGGCAGGCCAGTAATTCATTTCCGTGTTAATATTAATCGTGTATTTACTATCCCATGCAGGATTCATAGTGGGATTCCAAATACCCTGAAGATTTGCCGCCTGACCACCGGGCTGTGATGATGAAATCAATAAATATCTGCCGTATTGGTAATACAGCGTAACAAAAGAGGGATCTGAAACATTTCTAAAATCAGCCAGTCTTTTATCTGTTGGAAAATTAGAAGCTGTTGTTCTGCCTAAATCAAGTTGTACTCTTTTGAAATATTTTTGATAAAATGCTGTATGCGCTTTCTTCATTTTATCATAATTCTTGTTGAATGCTTTATCTAAAAATGATTTTGCAAGTTCTTTTTCCTTCCCTGATATATCATTATAGTTGATAAAATTCGTAGCAATAGAAACGAAAATGAGAACTGAATCTGCTTTTTCAATTTGTATTGAATTATCGATAGTATTTAAGCTTCCTCCAATTACTTTAAATCTGGCAAGTGCATTAAAATTTACTTTTCCCTCAACGCCTTCATGATCGCTGGAAGTACCGCTTAGAGATATTTCATTGCTGCCAGACAGCGTAATTAATTGTTTTTTATGTTCAGAATTAAAACTTGCTTTAAAGGATAATTTCCCCGGTTTATCTGCCGAAAGTCTGATCACCAAAACCCGATCAGGAAAAGACATAAAGGCTTCTCTGGTATAAGTTATTCCATCGACAATATAAACTGTTTTTGTAACTGCTTTGTCAATGTCAAGCTCACGATAGTAATGGGTATAATTTTGATGATTTAAAAAATCCAGCTGTAAATTACCGGCAGGCTGAAACATTTGCCCGTGAGACTTTTTAGTAATTATATTTTCATTGGTTAGTTTTTCGGCCTTTTTATACTCTCCCTGAAAAATAAGTTTTCTAATTTCATTCAGCGCTTCTTTAGCATTTGGATTGTCATTTCTATTAGGACTTCCGCTCCATAAAGTGCCCTCGTTTAATTGAAAAATTTCTCTTTCGACATCTCCATAAACCATAGCGCCCATAAATCCATTGCCTATTGGTAATGCATTCTCCCAAACGGCGTTTGAAGGAGTTTTGTACCAGAGTTTTAGATCATCTACTTCTTGTGCAGCTAATGAAATCGTAAAAAACAGCAATAAAGCACTTAGATTTTTTTTCATATTTCTTTTAATTGAATTGCAAACTTTTGAACTTTAATCAATGTTTTAAATTAAAACTAATCCTGCGAAACCTTGTCACTTTCGGGCGCACCAAGAAAAGACGGTTTTAATCCGCCAGTATTTATTAAAATCTTCTGAAGAACAATTCCGGGATCCAGCACACGAAAACGTAAAGTGTGCCTTCCTGCTTTCAAAATTTGATGTGTTGTTGCAGAATGTATCATATGTTCTGCCTGCCATTTTCCAAGTTCGCCACGGTATTTTCCATTAAAATTTACAAGCTGTGGTTTTTCATCATCAAAAGAAACTTCATAACGAAGCCCTTTGTTACTATTAAAATTAAGGGTAGGCGCTAAAAGCAATTCAACATTAAAATTTCCCGTTGAAGCAAAATCAATTTCATATTCTACAAAAATATTCTCTTGTGTATTTGGGTAAAGGTTTTGAGGAAATGTTGTAATCCCGCTTTTTGTTTTTCCAAAATCAGGAATTACTTCCCAATGAATTCTTTTTGAATTATTTGCCTTAGAAAAATGTTCCGCTTCAATAGCTACATAACCTTCTTTCTCAACAAATACCTTTCGTTCAATCTTCTCAGATTCAGCAACATATTTTACATCAGGCAGAATGTTTTTTGGAGAATCATGCCAGTTTTTATATCCAATACGCATTTGATCCATCATGTGAGCCCATTTTCCACCGGCAATTTCATTATTATATTTATTTTGAAGAACAGAATCGCGCTCGAACTTTGTCTTCACTATATCCGCATAATAATTGGCTTGAATATCTTTCTGATCAGCGAATTTTTTATTTTGAGCTTGTGCCAAATACATTTCATAAAGATTACTACAGGCATCTATAGGATACAAAACAAGTTGAAAATAAGCATCTTTATATTCCTCTGGCAAATCATTATAAACTCTGTAAGCATCAAGTGCCAGATTCTTATAATCCGTTACAACATTCTGAAATTCATTATAATTTTCGAGACTATACGTTTGGCTGTCCAGCATTTCTGGCGTTACACGACGGTTGAATTTTGGATAGGTATTCAGTAACCTTGCAATCTCTTTTGAATGTTTTTCTCCAAACTGCTCTGCGGCCCAATTCTCTGTAAATTCGAATAAATTCTGAGCATTAAATTTCTTTGGATTCCATGCCATATCTAAAAAAAAGCTGATCGGGAATTCCATCGGTTTAAGATCTCCTACGTTAACAATCCATATTTTGTCTACACCATGCTCATAGCTTAGATTCATCTGCTCCCACACTCTTTGTATCGGACTGATATTAATCCATTTGGAGTTTCTTGGACCGCCCACATAATCAAAGTGATAATACATGCCGTATCCTCCTTTATGTAATGGTTTAGTAAGATCAGGAAGTTTGCGTACATTACCCCAATTATCATCACAAAACAATAAAATCACATCGTCCGGCACTCGCATTCCCTGGTCGTAATAATCTTGTACTTCTTTGTATAAAGCCCAAACCTGAGGTGTTTTAGACGGAATTTCTCCAGTTTCCTGGGAAATGATTCGGCGTTGTTCTTTTACAATATTCTCGAGCAAACTTATGTTTGTGCCTTCGCTCATTGCTTCATCACCATCTCCCCGCATGCCTACGGTTACCAGTTTTTCCCAATTTTTACTTCTTGCAATACCGGTTTTCCAAAATTCATCTAAAACAGTTTTATTTTTAGAATAGTCCCAAATATTAGGAAGGTCATTTTTTTTGATATAACGACGCCAGTCTGTTTGAGCCAAGGCCATAGGTTCATGATGTGATGTTCCCATTATAATCCCCATTTCATTGGCGAGAGGTCCGCTGGCCGAATCATCATCATAAAAAGCATTTCCCCACATTGCAGGCCACATATAATTGGATTTTAATCGAAGTAATAATTCGAAAACTTTCTCATAAAAACTACTGTTAAATCCTCCAAACGTCTTTTTTGACCATCCGCTTAATGCAGGTGCTTCATCATTTAGAAAAATTCCTCTGTATTTTACAGCTGGTTCTCCATCTGTATAAGTTCCTTTTATAAAATACAGCGTTTCATTGCGTTTTACAGGAACATCTGCCCAATAATACCAAGGCGAAACACCTATTTGTTTTGATAATTCATAAATCCCGTAAATTGTTCCGCGTTTATCACTGCCTGCAATTACAATGGCTTCTTCAACTCCTTTAAAGGGATTTTTAACATGCTGAATAATAAATTTTTCGTTTTTTCCTTTGAGGTCTTTTCCATTGATTTTCTTTTGCTTAATTAAATCATCAATGACTGAATTACCAGTCATGCCAATTATAATAAGAGGAGAAGAATTCACAGGGTTTTGATTTAGAATAGCAGGTTTATTACCGGTAACTTTTTCAAAATCTGACTGCAGATTATATACTGCACGCCTGATACCTGCATCTAAGGTGGTATTTATAAAAAAAGAAGGCGTTATTGATTTCTCTGCGATAACCATAATACTGGAACCTCTTTCATTTGTTATGAAAGGTTCTGTAGCTCTCAATGGGCTATAAATAAAGATGATCGTTAAGGTAATCCACGTTGAAAAATTTTTCATTCTGTTTTTCTTAGTTAAAAAATTACTTATGTATTACATGAAGTACTTTAAACATTAATTGTCAGTCGTGAGGGCTGAAATACTGTATTTTTGAAAGACTGAAGGCTCGACATCTTTGAATAAAAATTGTGAAAACATGTACAATCCATTTTTCCAGACTTTAAAATCGTGTACTCCGGGTTCAATATAATAGATGTGAGGTACATTATTTTTCGATAAATAATCGTGTGTTCGTGTGCTGTTTTCTATAAGCCAATCTTTGTCGCCGCATGAAATCCAGAGCAGTTTAAGTTTCTTTTTTGCTTCTTCGGGTTTAGGCAATAATTCCTCTCCTACTTTTGTATTTGGCGCAGCTGAGAAAGCTCCTACCCAGGCAAACGTATCTAAATTTCCTAATCCGAAATTTAATGACTGACCGCCTCCCATCGATAAACCGGCAATTGCACGGTGCTCTCTATCTTTTAGAACCGGATATTTTTTTTGAATAAAAGGGATTAAATCGCTTAGAAGGTCTTTTTCAAAAACACTGAATGCCTTTACTTTATCGGCCGCCATGATATCACCGCTGGCGCTATCATCTTTCATTGCTCTTCCGTTTGGCATGACTACAATCATAGGCACTAATTTTCCTTCGGCATAAAGGTTATCGAGTATAACATTTGGATTTCCGCCATTAAGCCATTCTTTCTCATCTCCTCCTATGCCATGAAGAAGATACAACACCGGATACTTTTTACTTTTATCGAATCCCGGTGGCGTGTATACGGTTGCTTTTCTGATTGAGCCTACCGTTTTAGATTCGTAACTGATTGTTTCTATTTTTCCTTGTTTTGCATTTGGATTTACCTCATCAAATCCAAGAGGTGCACGAACTATAAAAGGCTCTTTACCATCAAATATTGTGTATCCTGATAATGATAACATTTTGTCAGCGTAACGTTTGCCTAATTCTCTGTAACCATTAGCATTAAAGTGTAGAAAATCAGGTTCGGCTGTGCATCCTTTTGATGAAATAACATAAGAGTTTGGTATAACTTGTGGCAGTTTTGCAATTATCTTATTCATACTGCCGCATTTACCGTTCTGATCTTCATTTACGGTTTCTCCGGAAAGTAACGGTACTTTTTTAGGATCAAGATTTAGATCTTTTATTAAATTATCATAAACTATTTTTACTTTTTTTGTCCAGAGTGTATCACCTGTATTGGATTCTCCCTGATGTAGTAAAATGCCTTTTATAACACCTTTTTGCTGAGCAATTTTTGCCATTTCTACTAATCTTCCGTAAGGATTTCCGTCGTATTGTTTTACTATGTTTTTTAACCAGTCCGGTGAATCTGCGACGTAACTTTCGAAGTTGTTTTTATCAAAAAGTTCTATTTTACATCCTCCAACAGCAACATTTATGACACCAACTTTTACTTTCTCCGGAAGATTTGATATCATAGTTCTTCCAAAATAATCCACTGGAGTTAGCCCTGTTGTACATCTGCACAATGGCGGAACAGCGGTATACCATTTTCCCTTTTCGCGTCCCATTTCCGGACAGTCGACCGCTGCCAAAACCTGAAAACGCGGATTAACTCCTGTTTTATCCTGTGGTTCTATTTTGGCATAACCTTCCATATTAGATTGTCCTAAACTCAAATAAATATGAAAATTTGGATCTTGTGAATATCCTTTTTGTGTTATTAAAAAGAGAATTGCAAATACTGAAAGCTTGATTATTGATTTCATTTATATATGAATTTGTTTGGTTTTAAAATATTTAAAAAAGACCATAACTAAAATTTGTAATTAAAATGTCTGACTTTTGAAATGTGAACTATTTTACCCCATAGAAACATAGCTTTTGATTACTTAAAAAAGGAGTTTCACTTATTTAAAATACATCCCGAAGCTTCGGGACTATCTATGTGAAAGAAATGTATTTCTTTTTATATCCTTATCTATACTTAAAATCTATGTTTCTATATGTTTATTTTTTTTGACTCAAGTGAAACGAACAGGTGAGGTAATTACAATCCGCTATTTAAATAAATTTAAGTCTATAACTTCCCCCATTCTCTGATACCCTTTTTCATTTGGATGCAGAAAATCTCCATCGTGCATGTCAGATAAAATAGTTTTAGAACCAATTCCTGAAGCCATTTCTTTATCAAAATCGATTATAGCATCAAAATTTCCTTTGGTACGAATCCATTCGTTTACAATATCTCGTGCCTGTTGTTTATAAGGTGCATCATAAAACGACTTTTCAAATGGAAGAATTGTACCGCCAAATACCTTTATCCCTTTTGCATGGGCTTTATCAATCATTGTTTTATAGCCGTCTATAATTTCTTGTGCTGTATTAGATGCGTCCTCTGCTTTTTTAATACCGCCTATATCATTTATTCCTTCAAGAATAATAAGCCATTTGGTTCCTTTTTGAGAAAGTACATCTCTATCAAAACGATTTAAGGCAGTTGGTCCTAAACCTCCTCTAACAACACAATTCCCTCCAATTCCCAAATTTAAAACACCAATATGTGCTGTATTTTTATTGGCGCTTAAGCGTGCCGCTAAAATATCAGTCCATCGATTTTGTTTATTAGTTCCTGATCCGCGTCCGTCAATAATAGAATTTCCTAAACATACTACATTACTCTCTTCTTTAACAGAATTGATATCAACTCCCATGATAGAATACCAATGATCTGTTTTTATCGCACCTGCAAAAGATGAATTACTAATATTATCTCCCTCGAGAATATAAGAAGTCGTGCGGGAACCCGGATGTCCGGATACTTTTGATGAAACCTCTCCGTAATGAATGGTAATTGCCAAAAGCTGTCCGTTCTTTAAATCAAAAGAAAAAGCATCTGAATATACTTCTTCATTTGGTCCCAATATTACTTGTGAATTGCCTTTAAAACTTAATAATTTCTGAGTTCTGACATCAATAATCGGTGCCTCTGTAACATTGGCAATGCTTACTGATTTTAGCATTGTAGGTTGATCACCAAACAAATTGGAAAATCGCAGTTTGATGCGTTTACCTCCAATTGATACTTTGATAATCTGTCGAAGTGTATTCTGTGCAAGTCCGGGTGCAGGTGGCATATTATTTGGTTCGACAAGCATTTGGGCTGTTGCCCATGTACCTGTCCAATCTTGAGTATCTTTTTGCTCTGCGGTTTTAATTGATGCTTTATTAGCTGCGCACCCTACAATTAAAATTAGCATGGTAAAAAATAGAATGTATTTAATAGACTCTGTTTTTACTTTCATTTTATTAAAAATTATAAATACATTTTTTTCTTTTCCTATTATTTGAATTGCCTCCAGCTTTAGCCGAAGCCTTAAATTTTTTATAGTTTGAGGGCTTTAGCCAAACACTTGTATTTTTTTGGCTAAAGCCTCCTGTCTAATCTTAATATTTTACATCCATTTAAAACTGGATGCTAGTCAATTACTTAACAAATAGATTTAATTCAAATTAAAAACCAACTTAATTCTTAATTTAAAGGATGAGCATCATTTGCAGAAGTAGCATACAAACCTACCAGTGCACCTGTAAAACCTCCCGCAACATTTGTTGAAAGAATATCTCCTGAAACGGATCCTCCTAAATTTTCAAAATCAACGCCATTAGCAGCATAACTAAATTCATAACCATCTCCTGTTGCTTTTACTTGCAGTCGAAGTGAATTTGTTGCCTTGATTTTTGAACTTGCTATAACTTTTGACTGTCCTTTTTCTGTTCTTTCCAATAAAATATAAGTATCATTTCCTTTTTTTGTGATTCCAAATACATAATTAAAATGTTCGTTTTGCAAACAAACAACACCAGCTAAATCCTTTTCGGACTGTGGTTTATAATTAATTGTTGTAGTAAATGAAAATGTATTGTGCTGTTGTCTGTAAAAAAGTGTAGAAGTTGGTTTCACTTCTTTTATGTTGACTTTAAATGGAGTTATTTGTAAGCCATTTTTAGTTATCGAAATAAAGTTTTCGCGAGGGCCTCTTAATCCAATCCATCTGTAATCTAGTTTTTTAGAGGTGAAATTTTCATTGAAAGTAAAATTACCATTAGGAAAAAAACCTTCTTTTCCTGTTTTATTAGTAACTCCGGCCGGCATTTTTAATTTTGGCTGCATAGGAACTAATCCATTTTCAAAAACAGGAAATTCACCTGACCAGTCTAATGGCAGCATAAAAGTCTCTCTACCTATATTTACTCTGTCCTGATTATTAGGACGAATGCCTAAAAAAACACCGTAATATTTATTGTCTGGTCCCTGAATTAAATCAGCATGACCGGCCCAATCCACTTTATCAGCTCTGTCTTTTGGAAAATAACGCTGGGTTAAAATAGGATTATTTGATGATGGTTTGAAAGGTCCTTTTGGACTATCACTACTAAAAATAACCTCACTGTGATTTCCTCCAGTTCCACCTTCGGCACACATTAAATAATATTTTCCGCTTTTTTTATACAAATGCGGAGCTTCAATCCATATTGGCCTTTTTGAGAGATCTACACCTCCATCTACAATAATTTTATCTGTACCGGGAATTACTTTATCTGTATTGAGATCATATTCCCAAACTTTAATTACTCTATGTCCTTCGTATAATTCTTTTCCTTTATCCGGTGCATCGTTATGAACAATATAACCTTTCCCGTTGTCATCAAAAAATATAGAAGGATCAATCCCTCCAAAATCTAATTTAATAGGGCTTCCCCATCCTTTTTTAGGGTCTTTTGTTTTTACAATAATATTTCCAAGACCACCAGAAAATGCTGTAACAATCATGTAAAAAGTATCATTATGTGGGTTATAAGTAATTCCTGGTGCATATACTCCCGCACTGATTCCTGTATCACGCGGATTAAATTCTGCAACATTATTTAAAACACCACCTAAATCTGTCCAATTTACCAAATCTTTAGAATGAAAAATTGGTACTCCGGGAAACATAGCAAATGAAGAACATACCATATAATAATCGTCTCCCTTTTTGGTTATAGCCGGATCTGGATAACATCCCTGTAAAATTGGAGTATAAAATTCATCTGCCTTTAGTGGATTCTTTTTATAAATGGCATCATTTCCCTGATATATCACATTAGAAAAAACAGGCGATTTTTTGCTTTGTTTTTTTACAAGAGTATCATTTGCTGCTGTTCCTTTAAAAGAAAAAAGAAACAATAATTGTACTAAAAAAAATAGTTTTGAAAACTTCATTTGTAATGGTTCATTTATTATTAACATGTCTTTAAAAAATGATTTTGCATTCTCTAAGCGACTTGCACATTTAAATTAAATTAAGATTTTAAAAGCCGAAGAAATTTCCTCCGGCTTCAAACTAAAGCAAATTTAAAAACCAACTTTATAAGCTATCCTGTAAAATTAACACCTATAATTACGGCTAAATTTGCTGCTTTCAATTGGATTAATATCCTGGATTTTGGTAAGCAGCCTTATCTGCTGCTGACATTTCCATCCCGTCTAATTGACCTTGCGGTATTGGACGTAAATAATGGTATGGCTCTATAGTTCTTTTAACTATTTGTGGTGTATGCTGACCGTAATTTGATCCTCCTATAGAATAGGTACCTGCAAGTTCATTCCATTTTTGAGTTCTTACTAAATCATACCAACGGTAACCTTCACCGTAATATTCACGGGAACGTTCTGCTAAAATATAATTAATGTCGATTACAGCAGGAGTTGTGCTGGTTAACAAAGTGCTAAAATCTGCATTCTTTGCTACTTTACCATTATTATCCCAGCGCCATTTTCCTGCGCGGGCACGTATTACATTAATAAGATCTCTGGCAGTCGTAGAACCAGTAGCTCCTTTTACTGCAGCTTCTGCAGCAACAAAATAAAGCTCTGAAAATTTAGCAACCGGAAATGGTCTGGTACTTCCTGCATTTGGCTGTCCTAATCCTCCTGCATTATCTGTACGATATGGTCCTAATTTCCATAAACCAGGATATACTATTCGATTTATACCTAATGGAGATATTACATAATCAGCTCTTCCTGGTAATACTCCTGCTCCAACACCATTATCTCCTGCTCCCGAAGGATATACAATTGGTGTAGACGGTTCGTCGTTAAGGAAAGAAACAATAGCGTCTCCTGGTTTTATCGGTAATCCGTTAGCATTATACAATGTTGCAACATCTGTTAATCCGGTTCCTATTAGATTCCAATTTCCGCGGTATACTGCAGAAAATGTTCCATCATATCTTGAGTCGTTTGTTTTGTCTACAAAAGTTTTTGTAAAAACTTCAATTGGCGGTACCATTCTTACCCATGGACGGCCTAAGAATTGATCTGCTGCACGCTGCACTGTAGAAACTGAAGCTCCTGCAGCATTTTTACTTCTGATAGACGTATAATTCCATGTTCCCATCCATCCTGCAAAATTATCTGGCGAACCTCCGCTTCCGTAAGTAAGACTTGCTCCATTGTAATATTCGCTTTCCTGGGTATGATCTGCATAAAGCATTAATTCTTTATTACGATCATTAGATCCTAAGTTTACATCATAATAATACGGTAGTAACGCATATGGTCCTTGGTTATTAATACCGTCTAAAGCAATATTGTAAGCTTGTTGAAAATACCATTGCGCATTGTGACCGTCAGGATCTACTCTTGGTGTATCAGGATATGTTGGAATATTATTTGGGTTTTGTAACCACCATCCGTATGTTAAGTAGGCTTTTGACAACATTAATCGCGCCAACGTTTTTGTTGCTGTACCGGTTAATCTAGGACTATCTGGTAGTTCGTTTACAGCTGCTACCAAATCTGGAAAAATAGCTTTAGTATAGACCTCTGTTACTGTATTTCGTTTTGAAGATCTTGATGGTTTACTATTGAATTTTAATTCACCAGTTCCTAAATCTAAAGGCACACCTCCAAATGTTTGTACCAATAAAAAATAATCAAAAGCTCTGAAGAATTTAGATTCGGCTACAAGACTTTTTGCGATACCAACTGCTGCTGCATTTTCTATAATTCCGCTGGCCGTATTAATGTCATTATACGAGTTATTCCAAACTACATCAGCTCTACTCGAAGTGGGATTGATGACACCAACACCTGATAAATCATGATCTTTAAAATTTCCATCAGCCTGTTGTCCATAAGTCGCTTCATCTGTACCAGTTTGAACAGAATTGTAATAATATGCCTGCCCATATATCCATCTCAAATGAGCATAATGTGAAGTTAATCCTTGTATTACTCCTTGTTCCGTTTTAAAATAACCCGGCTCATAAAAATCATGTGGTTTTTCTTCTAAAATATCAGAACAGCCTCCTAGGGAAAACAAAACTACTGATCCTATAATCAAATTTTTAAATATATATTGTTTCATGATGCTTCTCGATTAAAATATTAAATTAAGTCCGAATAGATAATTTCTGGTAGTAGGTGTATTTGTACCAATAACTAAGAATCTGCGTTGGTATGAAGCTACAGCCTGATTTTCATCTCCATATGAATTTGTCTCCGGGTCCATTCCGGACTGTTTATGATAAGGAGAGAAAAACACAAAAGGGTTTTGAGCAGTAAAATAAAGTCTTAACTTTTCGATTCCTACCTTTTTCATGAATTCCTGATCTAATGTGTATCCTAAAGTTAATGCTCTAATTTTTACATAAGAGGCATCAAAATAACCCATTGTTGACATGTATTTTGGATTATCACCACTTCTAATTCCTCTTGGGTTTGGATATTCAGCATCTCTATTATCCGGTGTCCAATAATCAACATCAACATTACTTCTTCGACCGTTAAGTAAATTAAGATAACTAGCACCTCCGTAAAGTGTACTGATTAAAACACCACCACTTTTGAATGCTCCTACTGCTGAAAAATCGAAACCTTTATAGCTTAGATTGGTATTGAAACCTCCTTGAAAATCAGGATCAGTTTCTATGATTTGCCTATCACTCGCATTAATCGCGCGTGTTGGTGTACCATCTGGATTAAAATCTCCTGTATATTTAACTTTGATAGATCCCACTACTGTTCCCTGCTGATTGATACCAGTTGGTCCCGGTTCTAACTTAGCCATATTTGGATCACCTTCCTGCCAGATGCCTACTTTTTCGTAATCATAAATAGAATTGATATTATAGCCTACAAACCATGAATTTGACTCATCTCTTTGCGCTCCCGAAGCAAGTTTAACTAACCTATTTTGATTGGCATATAAATTAACTCCAACGCTCCAACTCAATCCTTTTGGATTATCAAGAATAACTCCGTTTAAAGCTATTTCGTAACCTTTGTTTTCAGTTTCACCAACATTTCCAACATAACTGCTAACTCCTGATGTTGATGGAAGATTTACTCTTTGTAGCAAATCTTTTGTATTTGTTTTGTAATATTCTACTGTTCCTGATAAGCGATTATTAAAAAAGGCAAAATCCAAACCGTAATTCCAAGTTGTTGAATATTCCCATCCTAAATTTGGATTAGGCAATGTTGTAACATATACACCTGTAGAATTTGTAGCCCCAAAATTATAAGGTCTTGTACTTAAAGATCCCAAAGTTTGATACGGATCTACAGCCTGATTAGAAGTTTCTCCATATCCTACACGAAATTTCAGTAAATTAACCCATGAAAGTTTTTTCATAAATGATTCATTTGAAACACTCCATCCTGCAGAAACAGCCGGATATGTCACCCATTTATTTCCTTTAGACAATCTTGATGAACCATCTGAACGAATTGTTCCTGAAATAAAATATCTATTATCGTATGAATACATTGCTCTTGCCATATAAGAACTAAGTCCCCACTGTGTGTAATCCTGATTTGCAGGATTTATAACTGCTTCTTCTTCACTTTGTCCTAAATTGTAAAACTGAAATGCATCCGAAGTGATACCGTTTCTAGAGATCTGAGAAGTGTTTCCTGTAAACTGTTCGTTAGAATATAATCCCACAAAATTTACGGTATGTTTTTGTGCAAAAGTTTTGTCGTATGTGATTAAGTTCTCAATAAGCCATTGCGTAGATAATGTATTGGTGATAGACGCGTTTGATATCGTAGTAGGATTTACATCAAATACGCCTTGTCCTTCATAATAACCACTATTAGACAAACGTAAATTCAATCCAGTATTCATTCGATATTTTAAACCTTCAACTCCTGGTATTTTCAACTCAGCAAAAATATTATTATAAGTACTAAAAGCTCTATTTTGATTAACGTAGGATTCTCCAAGATTATCAATCGACCTCCTTGTATAAACCCATTGATCGTCTGCTGCCATCCTAACAGTTCTTTTTAATGATCCATCTGGATTATAAGGATTACTTAAAGGAGAAGTTCCTAAAATAGTTCCTGTACCAATATTATCTCCGTTTGTTACAGCATAATTACTATTTGTATTGAATCCCATACGAAATCCTCCACCCAGCTGCTGGTCTAAACCTGCTCTAAGCGTAAAACGCTCATAGCTTTGCCCTGGTAAAACAGACTCTTCTTTGTAATATCCTAAACCAGCATTGTATGCGCCACGCTCTGTACCTCCGGTCACACTAACATCATGACTAATCATTTCACCCGCTCCATAAAGAGATTTCTGCCAATCTGTATTAGTTCCTCTAGATTCGTCGACACCGTCTGTGTACAAACCGGTATAATCACGAAGTGCTGCAAACTTAGCACCATCCATCATGTCATATTTACCAAAAACCTGCTTGATACCACTAAATCCGTTATAATTGAATGTAGCTTTTTGATTTTTGCGCCCTTTATTACTGGTAATCAATATAACTCCATTTGCACCACGCGAACCATAAATTGCTGTCGCGGAAGCATCTTTTAAAATATCAACAGATTTGATGTCAACAGGATTTATATCTCCTATTGTACCTGCAAACGGAACTCCGTCAAGAACAATCAAAGGATCATTACTTCCTGTTAATGACCTCGTTCCACGTATACGAATCTGCATCGAGGCACCAGGTTTTGTAGAAGTCTGTGTCAAATCGACACCAGCCAACCTACCTTGTAATGCCTGAGTAATATTTCCGGCTGGAACCTCATTCAATTCTTTTCCTCCAATAGAAGCTACAGATCCCGTTACCGCCTCTTTCATCTGCGTTCCATATCCAATAACTACCACTTCTTTTAAAACACTTGAATCTTCTTCAAGTTTTACATTTATCTGGCTTTGTCCGTTAACAGCAATTTCTTGGCTTTTAAGACCAATAAAGCTAAAAACCAAGACGCCATTAGAAGGTACATTAATGGTATAAGTACCATCAAAACCGGTACTTACTCCGTTCTTTGTCCCTTTTAGATTCACATTTGCTCCGGGAATCGGACCTCCTGCATCTGATATTGTTCCTGTAACTTTTGTCTGAGCACTCGCCTGGAGCGACAGCATAAACATTAATATCAAAAAACAAAAGCATTTTTGATGCTTCGATTTTATTGTAACAAAATAGTTAGTCATAAAAATTGATTTAGATAGTTAAAATTCTTTTTGGCTTGGTTAATAAGTGTACTTAAAACAAATATAAAAAAAACAATTAATACACAATCGGTTGTTTCGTTTTTTTTTGCGAATAAATAAAAATAACAGTCAATAAAAAACATTCCATTTATTTATAACGCCAAAAAATTAAACAATATTCACATATTACATACTTTTTCAGTTTAAACACAAAAATTACATATGACTAGTTGCTATTTATTAAAAAAATCATAAAATAGTAAAGAACTTAATAAATCCATGATAAATCTTAATAATCAGTAATATTGAAGTATAAATAGTACTAAAAAGGGAAAAATACAGCTTTTTGCTCACTATAATTCTAAAGTAAATAGGCTATATTTTTTAAAATATAGAAAAATCAATCACAAAAAAGCAATCGGTTGTTTCTAAAACATAAAAAACCCTCCTTTTATCCGTTATGTTAAAAGGAGGGTTAGCTACTGTAATATTATTTTAAAAAATTGTTTTTTTTTTATTCTCCAATAGCAAATCAATGTTATTGGAGTAAATCAATAACTATCAGTTATCTACAATTTCATCTTTTTTGCATCTTCTATAAATTGATTCAAACCAATGTCTGTTAAAGGATGCTTTAACAATCCTTTTATCGCAGAAAGTGGTCCTGTCATCACATCTGATCCAACTTTGGCACAATTTACAATATGCATTGTATGTCTGATGGAAGCGGATAGTATTTGTGTTTGATAATCGTAATTATCATAAATTTCTCTTATCTCAGCAATTAAATGCATTCCATCTGTCGAGATATCATCTAACCTTCCTAAAAATGGAGATACATATGTCGCTCCAGCTTTTGCAGCTAACAATGCTTGTCCCGCCGAGAAAACTAAGGTTACATTTGTTCTTATTCCTTTAGACGAAAAATATTTACAAGCTTTTACTCCATCTGCAATCATAGGCAGTTTTACTACGATTTGAGGATGTAATGCCGCCAGTTCTTCTCCTTCTTTAATCATTCCCTCATAATCTACCGAAATAACTTCTGCCGATACATCACCATCTACAATATTGCAAATGTCTAAGTAGTGTTTCAAAATATTATCTTTCCCGGTAATTCCTTCTTTTGCCATTAAAGACGGATTTGTAGTAACGCCATCCAGAACGCCTAAAGATTGTGCTTCTTTAATATCTTCTAAATTAGCAGTATCTATAAAAAATTTCATTGTTTATTGGTTTTTTGATTGTTTAAAATAGTGTGGTTTGTCTTAAGAATACTCAAGCGAAAGCGAACAGTCGAAGCAAATCGCATTAGGAACTCCTTCTTAAATTCACCAATCTATGTCGACTCTAACCTGTGATTACTCTTTCGTCGGAATGACAAGATTATGCGTAATTATCTTTTTCAAAGTTTGAAACTTTAGCAAAGATTTCAGTAAATTTTGGTAAAAAAAATGTGTATTTAGATCGTTCTTTAAAAACCATTTAATAAAAGAATTAATCCACTAATATTTTATTAAATAAACTTTCATTTTTAATCTTATACAAGTCAGGGAGTAGTTATTAAAACTTCAATCTGCTTTCTCCATATTAAAAACTAATTGCCATCTTCACACACATTTCCTTTATTTAACTTTCAAGAAATCATTCCATAATCTTTATTGGATAGTCATAAACAGTTTTAACTTTCTATGACTATCATATAAAAACTAATATTGAATTCTATTATTTTTTTGTGGAATTATTAAATATATTGATTGATGATGTTTTCAAACAATTCTTGTTTTCCACTTTGTAGATTTAATTCGCCATTTTCATTTGCGATATTGTACAAATCTTTTAAGTTAAGTTTTCCATCAGCAAAATCTTTTCCTTTTCCAGAATCAAATGAACTATATCTTTCTGTTCTTAATTTTTCGTAAGGAGATGAAGTTATAATTTTATCTGCTGTCAATAATGCTCTGGCAAAAGTATCAGCACCACCAATATGAGCAAGGAAAACATCTTCTAGATCTGTTGAATTTCTTCTGATTTTTGCATCAAAATTTACTCCTCCACCTTGCAATCCTCCAGCTTTTAAGAATACTAACATTGCTTCAGTAGTTTCCTGAATATTGTTTGGGAACTGGTCTGTATCCCAACCATTTTGGTAATCTCCTCTATTTGCATCTATACTTCCTAACATTCCTGCTTTTGCAGCAACTTCTAATTCATGCTGAAAAGTGTGTTGTGCCAATGTTGCATGGTTTACTTCGATATTAATTTTGAAATCTTTATCTAAACCATATTCTTTTAAGAAGCCAATTGCTGTTGCTGAGTCAAAATCGTACTGGTGTTTTGACGGCTCCATTGGTTTTGGCTCAATAAAGAAAGTTCCTTTAAAACCTTGTGCTCTTGCATAATCTCTAGACATTGTTAAAAATTGCGCCATGTGGTCTAATTCTCTTCCCATATCTGTATTCAATAAAGACATATACCCTTCACGTCCTCCCCAGAATACATAGTTTTCTCCATCTAAAGCAATCGTAGCGTCTAATGCCAATTTTACTTGACCTCCAGCTCTTGCTACTACATTAAAATCAGGATTTGTAGCCGCACCATTCATAAATCTTGGATTAGAGAAACAGTTAGAAGTTCCCCAAAGCAATTTAATTCCAGAAGCTGCTTTTTTCTCTTTCAGGTATTCAGTAATGGTAGCTAAACGTCTTTCAGATTCAGCAAAAGTTGGTCCTTCGGCAATTAAATCGTAATCGTGAAAACAAAAATAATCGAATCCCATTTTACTAATAAATTCAAAAGCTGCATCGGCTTTATCTTTAGCAGCCTGAATTGGATCTGAAGATTGATCCCACGCAAAATTTTGAGTTCCCGGGCCAAACGGATCGCTTCCTTGTCCGCAGAATGTATGCCAATATGCAATGGCAAATCTAAAGTGCTCACGCATTGTTTTTCCAGCCACAACTTGGTCTGGATTGTAATATTTGAATGCCAAAGGATTATCAGATTCTTTGCCTTCAAACTTAATTTGACCAATACCTTTATAGTATTCTTTATTTCCTAAAACTATCATTTCTTTATTTTTTATGTGTTAATATAAATTCTAATTCTTGTTTCCATTTTTGATAAGCCTTATCATAAGGCTCTTTGTTTTTGAGTGGTAAAAAAGTCATTACATGATCATTGGTAGTAATACTTGACCCAAACTTATTGTAATCACCATCTTTTAAACCAACTGCTCTTGCTGCACCCACTGCTCCTGTTGTGTTGTAAATTTCGATTTCATGACCTATTAAAGTTGCCACTGTATTGGAGAAAATCTCAGAACGGAATAAATTATCATTTCCTGCTCTAATTACATTTATAGTAGCATTATCATCTTTTAAACACTCCATTCCGTACACAAATGAAAAAGCAATACCTTCGAGAGATGCTCTGAATAAATGTGCGTTATTGTGAATATTTAGATTCAGATTTAAAAAATGAGTTCCAATGGTTTTGTTATTGAACATACGCTCGGCACCATTTCCAAACGGAATCACTACAACGCCATCAGATCCAATTGCGATTTTAGACGCTTTTCGGTTCATCGACTCATAGGTTTCGTCTCCCATATTATTTCGCAGCCAACGATACTGAATTCCTGCTCCGTTAATGTTTAATAATTTTCCTATTCTAGGCGTTTCTAATTCGTAATTAACATGAACAAAATTGTTTACTCTGTTTGTTTTATTTCCCGTAGAAATATCGCTTACGGCATAAAAAACACCCGAAGTTCCACCTGTCGCTGCAACCTCGCCCGGATTCAATACATTTAACGACAATGCATTATTTGGTTGATCTCCTGCTCTGTATACTACAGGAATACCTATTGGAAGTCCGGATTCTTTTGAACCTTTTTCGTTTAATACTCCCTGATTTGTAAAATTCTCTACAATCTCTGGCGTCAATGATTGGTCAATTCCGTAGTAATCCAACAACCAATTGGCTACTTTGTTTTCTTTATAGTCCCAAAGCATTCCTTCAGACAAACCATTTTTTGTGGTTCTAATATCTCCGGTAAGTTTATAGGCGATATAATCTCCCGGCAACATATATTTATAAATCTGATTGTATATTTCAGGTTCATTTTCTTTTACCCATTTTAGTTTTGAAGCTGTAAAATTTCCAGGAGAATTTAATAAATGTTCTCCACACTTTTCATGACCTAAATCAGCATAAGCTTTGTCTCCAATTTCGACTGCTCTACTGTCACACCAAATTATTGAATTACGAAGTGCGTTTCCTTCCTGATCCACAATAACCAATCCGTGCATTTGGTACGAGATACCTACGCCCAAAATTTTAGATGCATCAACATTGGCCTCCCGAATTGCTCTTTTGGTTGCGACACAAATGTACTGCCACCAAATCTCAGGGTCTTGTTCTGCCCAATCTGCGTGCAATGACACAATTTCCATTTCGTTTTGCGGTTCGTGCAAAACGATTATTTTTTTTCCGGTTTCGGCTTCAACCAAAGCAACTTTGACAGAAGAACTTCCAATATCATATCCTATATAATACATAACTTATAATGATTCTCTTAAAATTAAATTCGTTGACACATAACTCTGAACAACCTCATCGTGTGTGATAAATGCTGCTGCTTTTGTTCCTAATTCTTTAAAATCAGTTGACACAACTGAGATTCCCTTATATATAAATTTCTTCATTGGCGTTTCGTTGTAGGACAAAAAACCAACATCTCTTCCAGGTTCTAAATCCCGCTCTTTGCATTGTTCTAAAAAGTGTCCCAAAATTCTATCGCTCACGCTGATGTAGGCAATTCCTTTTTCTATATTGAACTTTTTAGGATCTGTAACAATTTGATATTCAAAATTAAAATCGGCACAAAACTTTTTAAAAAACTCCAATGTCTCTTTTGGATGATTGGTATAATCCGGGTAAACAAATTGTATGTTTTTATACTTTTTAAACAAATCAACCGCATTTTCTAAAGCATTGTAAAACGCTTTTCCAAAATCCTGAAAAACATAATTATTTTGCTTCTCGGTATGTATATTCCAATCAATTAGCAATAACTTTTCGTTGGCAATTACAGATAAAGTTGGTGACACTTCTTTATGATCAAAATTCATCACTACATATTTATAATACTTCCCTACACTATTGTTAATGATCGTTTTAAAAACGTCAATGTTATAATGATGAAATTGTACATCTGTAATCACATTATCTGCAAGATTATTTACAAACGAATGATACAAAACCTCTTTATACGCTTTAAAAGTATCTAATACTAAAAGTACTTTTCTGGTTTCGCCCGATACATAATATCCTTTATTGGGCACCGAATCAATAATATTTTGATCTTTTAGAATTGAATACGCTTTAAAAACTGTATCTCTTGACAACTGATTTGTCTTGCAAATACTATTTACCGACGGAAGCAAATCTCCTTTTTGTAATATATTCTCCGCTATTGCATTTGTGATTCCATTTACCAATTGCTGGTATTTCGGAACATCACTATCGTGATTTATTGTAAATACAAATTTTTCCTGTTCTTCGTTTAGCATACCGTTCTGTTCCGTTCTGTTATGGTGTGCTAAAGTAATTAATTGTGCGTTATAAAAAAATAGTTTTTAAATAAAATTTGTTATGTTCTAATACTCCTCTTTTATTGCAATCCTGCGTAATTTATTGAAACAGTACCTTAAAAATTAAAGTTCAACTCTTTGTGGACTAATAATTCACAATGTTGTAAATTAACACTGTAAAATTTTGCAGCTCGATGCGAAACTGCTTTTTCTTTTTCGTTTGAGTCGTATACCAATCCCATTTGCAATATCTTTCTTCTAAAATTAGATTTATTAATTTCGATTCCTAGAATTTCCTCATAAAGATGTATAACTTGTAATAGGGTAAATTTTTCCGGCAACAAATTAAATCCAACAGCACTTTTGCAAATATTCTTACGTAGTTCTTTCAAACTATACTCTACAATTACTTTATGCTTATCACTTAAACCAGATATTTCGTTAATCCCAATCCATTCTGCCTCTGAATTCAGAACATCAATTCCTAAATTGTTATAACCTTTTTTTACCATCGCATAATATCCTATCACAATATCTTCCTGAGAGGACGAGATCGATGGATAATCAAAAGCTTTCAATTGTTCCAGAAAGAAATTATTGGAACCAATATACTTTCGTAAAATATTATGCGCAGTACTCGATATTGTTTCTCCTTCTTTTATCCAATCATTTGTCAATCCAAAATTTCCCTCTTTATCTTTTTGTTTAACCAATAAAACTTTAAGACTTTCATCTTCAAAATTAAATATCACACAATCAATTTCTATTTTACTGATACTGTATTTATTGGCGGTATTTTTTTCATTTTCATCTCCTTTTTTCATAGAAAATAAAATTTAAATCTATTACTATTTTTTTCAGCAAACAGAAATCTTAATCACCTATTCTTCTAATACCATAAGGATCAATCGTCACTATTGTACCATCTTCGAGATAATCGATTTTGGTTACTTTCATGCTTCTTAAATGTGTAACTCCCTTAGACAAACTTGAATCATGATAAAATAAATACCAATCCTCATCGACTTTGCATATCGAATGATGCGAAGTCCAACCTACAACAGGATTAAGGATTCGTCCCTGATATATAAATGGACCATACGGACTGTCGCCAATCGCATAGCAAATAAAATGGGTATCACCGGTAGAATACGAGAAATAATATTTATTATTATATTTATGAACCCATGAGGCTTCAAAGAAACGGCGGGCATTATCTCCTGCCACTAAAATTTCACCATTTTCGTCCAGAATTTTGATTTCTTTTGGATCTTCGGCAAGTTCCAGCATATCATCTCTTAGCAAAGCAACAATTGGCCCCAAAGCAGGCTCGTTACCAACTGGTTCTTCATGATTCTCATCATAAATATTGTTGCGATATTTTTGAAGCTGTCCGCCCCAAATTCCACCAAAATAAATATAATGTTTCCCGTCTTCATCTTCAAAAACAGCGGGATCAATACTGTAACTTCCTATTATAGCATCTGGCTCTGGTAAAAAAGGTCCAACAGGAGAGTCGCTCACCGCAACTCCAATTTGGAAAATTCCACTCGCTCGTTTCGCAGGGAAATACAAATAATATTTTCCACTTTTATGCGCAGCGTCAGGAGCCCACATTTGTTTTTCGGCCCACGCTACCTCACTTACATGCAAAGCAACACCATTATCAACTACTTCAGATTGAATATCCTCCATCGAAAACACATGATAATCTTCCATACCAAAATGATCTCCGTTGTCATTAAACGGAATCCCGGCGTCAATATCATGCGAAGGATAAATATAAATTTTACCATTAAATACATGTGCCGAGGGATCTGCAGTGTACATGTGTGAAACTAATGGTTTCGAAATGGCTAGTTTATTAATTTGCTCAAAATTAATTTGTTCAATGCTATCTTCAGGCATAGTCTATTTTATTTTTTAAATAATAATTAAGTTCTTCTTTCTTTTAAATCGGCTTCTATTTGTACTTCCAATTTTTTATTGATTTTGTAGCAAAACAATAAGGCAACTCCAACTAAAAAAGGAATAGCAGGAAAAATACTTACCAATAATTTTATTCCGTTTATTGCAGTATCTGTTTGTGTTAAAGAATTTGGTACATAATGAAAATATCCTAAAAACAATGTAGTCAAGGATCCTCCAATACTTAAACCTGCTTTTAAACCTACCATCATAGCCGAAAATATGATCGCTGTGGCGCGACGGTTATTCAGCCATTCTGAGTAATCAGCAACGTCTGCAATCATTGCCCAAAGAATTGGGATCGTGATACCGTAGAAAAATCCATGAAAAATCTGGGAGAAAAATATCAAACCTATAGAAGTTGGCGCAAAGAAATAAAACGCCATAATAAACAATGTTGAAATGAATAAAAACAATCCAAAAATATTTCGTTTTCCATATTTATCTGCAAGCCCTTTAGAAAGTGTAATTCCAACAATCATAAAGATAATTCCGCCTGCATTAAACAAACCAAATCCTGCAGAAACAGGGTCACTGCCAAAATGATTCAACCCTATATTCGATAATACATCCAAAATAGGCTGAATAAAAAGTGCTAATTGTTCTTTGTTTACATAATTCTCAAAATAATAAACATAAGCGCCACCTTTCATCGACAGGGTAATAAAAACAAGTGTTGTCAAACTCAACATAATCACCCACGGCTTATTTTTTATTAAATCGCTTAAATCTTCCTTGATACTTGATTTTTGTTCCGGTTTAGGAATGATACGTTCTTTCGTTGTCAAAAATGTAATCAACAACATAATGGTTCCAATAATTGCCAAAGCTGTCATTACTTTTTCGATACCAACCGCTTTGTCTCCGTTTCCAGCACTTTTAATAATACCAAGCATAAAAACCTGAACAAAGAACTGTGCAAACATCACTGCCACAAAACGATACGAAGACAAACTATTTCGTTCGCGCATATCGCCAGTAATTACACCACTTAAAGCAGAATATGGCAAATTGTTGCTGGCATAAAAAAGCAATAATAAAGTATAGGTTACTACGGCATAAATTACTTTTCCGTGATAAGAGAAATTAGGTGTCGAAAAAGCCAATAAAGCAATTACACCCAATGGTATCGCAGTAATTAGAATCCAAGGTCTAAACTTGCCCCATCTTGTATTGGTTCTGTCTGCTAAAACACCAATAATGGGGTTAAAAATAAAGGCAGCAATTAGTCCTACCACGAGCATTATTATTGAAGAATCGGTTGGTGATAATCCGTAGATATCCGTATAAAAATAAGCCAGATAGGTCATCAGGGTCTGGAAAACTAAATTTGCTGCCAGGTCGCCTAAGCTGTATCCGATTTTTTCTTTAATGGATAATTTTTGAGAAATGTAATTCATTACTGGTTTGTGGTTATTTTGGTTAGTTTAAAAATCAAAAACAACTTTTGATTTTATAATAATAAGAATTTATTTTATCATTTTTCCGGTTCCTTTTATTTGATCTAATCTTTTCAAAATAAGTCTCTTTAATACAAAACAATCGGTTGTGTAAAATTAGCTAAAAAAACATATTATGCAAATTTACTTTGCTTTATTACAATAATATTTCTAAAAACAACCGATTGTAAAATAATTCGTAAAAAGAGACTCATTTTAAGCTTGAAAATTATTCTTTTGTTTCTTTTAATTGTAGAACACTATTATATGCTTTTTTAGGACGCAGCATTGTATCAAACAATAATGGATAATTTGTACGCCCCTTTATTGGCCAATCATTTAACCACGACTGTCCATCATGAACTCCCCAAAAAGTTACACGGCTAATTTTATCTTTATGTTTTAAAAATAATTTAAAAATTGAAGCATAACGTTCTGCAAGTTTTGTCTGAACTGAATCTGGAAGCTTTTCCGCATATGGATTCATTTTTGCGCTTCCTTCAAAATTCTGATTTACATCTGCCCCTTTTAAATCCCAAGGATTTGGTAATACTGTTATGTCCAATTCAGTAAAAGCCACTTTTATACCAAGTGCAGAATATTCCACGATACTTTTCTCAATTTCTTCTAGTGATGGACTAGCCAGTCTCCAATGTCCCTGGATACCAACTCCGTCAATTTTTCCACCTGCGGCTTGTATTTTTTTTATCAAACTAATCGCTCCCGCTCTTTTGGCCGGTTCTTCGATATTATAATCGTTATAATACAAATCTACTTTTGGATCTGCTGCTGCAGCTAATTTAAAAGCATCAACAAGATATTTTTCTCCGAGTGTGTTCAAAAAAACCGATTTTCTTAGGGTACCATCTTCGTTCAAAGCTTCGTTGACAACATCCCACGAATTGATTCTCCCTTTATATTTAGAAACTATTGTAGTGATATGATCTTTCATGAAGGCTTTCATCTGGGTACTATCTTTGATTTTCTCCATCCAAGGAGCAAGTTGACTGTGCCAGATTAAAGTATGCCCGTGAATAAACATTTTGTTTTTTTCGCCGTATTCTACAAATTTATCCGTTAAAGCAAAGTTATATTTATCCGGATAAGGATGTACAAACATCGACTTCATAATATTTTCGGCCGTTATAGCATTAAATTCTTTTTTGATTAATGAATCTACTTTGGCATCTTTTTCTTCAATTTGATCTGCGCTCAAAGCGGTTCCAATATAAAAATCATTTTTATAGCTGTCTTTCAGCGATGCTGTTTTTACTTCTTGCTTTTTCGCATTACAACTACTTAATAGTAGTACTGATACAAACAGTACATAATAATTGGTGAATTTCATTTTTATGGTTTTTGGTTAATAGTTATTTTTTCTGATATCAACACTTATAATCTTTAATCGAATTGAATAGTAAGTGTTGAATTTTGACACGTCCGTATTATAGTGATTGGGCTAACTTGTAGCTAAGTCCCAATTCTAAACCTCTAAGTTCAGCAAGACCTTTTAGTCTTCCTATTAGAGAATAGCCGGGATACAATTCTTTTGCTTCTTCGGCGGCATGCAAAAATCCATGATCCGGACGCATCGCAAGACTTACTTTTGTTCTATTCATCAACAAAAGAATTTTCTCTACAATAGCTCCCATATCAACATCTCCGTCTAAATGTTCCGATTCTCTGAAGATGTTTTCGTTTTCGCGAATTATGTTTCTCAAATGCAAAAAGTGAATTCGGTCTCCACAATCATCGATAATTCTGCCGAGATTATTATTAGGATTAGCACCCAATGAACCTGTACAATAGCACAATCCATTTGAGTTGAGCGGCACAGCATCAAAAATAGCCTTCAGATCAGCCTCGGTTGAAACGACACGCGGAAGTCCCAAAACTGAAAAAGGCGGATCATCAGGATGAACGGCTAATTTTACATTGTATTTTTCAGCAACGGGAGCAACTTCTGAAAGAAAATAAATTAAATTTTCTCGTAGCTTTTCGTTATCAATCGCAGCATAATTATCTAATAAAGTAAGGATCTGCTCT
>Ga0302173_10000241_pt1 | contig 29826 bp, 15 predicted proteins | sample I_Fen_N3_1_FD_198785 | JGI IMG/M metagenome (GOLD analysis project Ga0302173, IMG submission 198785) | Peat permafrost microbial communities from Stordalen Mire near Abisko, Sweden - I_Fen_N3_1 | ecosystem: Environmental > Terrestrial > Soil > Wetlands > Permafrost | place: Sweden: Abisko... | reverse complement strand
AATGTCAACATGTACAATGCTTCGCATATGTTCGGATTTTTTTCCGTTTTCAACAATGATGCTGTGAAAAGTGCCGAATTGTATAAAGGTAATTTACCCATGAGGTTTGGAGGACGTCTCTCTTCTCTATTGGATGTGCAACTTAAAGATGATTCGCCTGAGAAAATTAAGGGAGTTGGAGGTATTGGATTGATCTCTAGTCGATTGACATTAGAGGGACCATTGGGACATAATACTTCGTGGATGATAAGTGGTCGTCGCAGTTACGTTGATTTATTTTTAAAATTATCTTCTGATCCGGACATGAAGAGTGAATCAATTTATTTTTATGATATAAATGCTAAACTGTCTCATCGTTTTTCTGCAAAAGATAAAGTTTATGTTAATCTTTATTCAGGTAAGGATTTATTTAAATCCTCATTCGGCAATTTTAGTTATGGAAATGCGGTAGCTTCCACTTATTGGAATCATATCTTTTCTGAGAAATTGTTCTCGCGCTTGAGCATCGACTATACCAAATATCATTACGAACTTGGCTCTTCAATGCAGAATTCACAAGTAAACTGGAAATCAGATATTCAAGATGTAGCTTTACATTATGATATAGATCATGCCCTGTCGAATAAGATAAAACTTGAATATGGATTGTCTTCTACTTATCATCAGTTTAATCCTGCTTTGGTGGCTCGTCCTGGCTATCCTGATTACAGAATGCAGAAGTCTTATGCATTGGAACACAGTGTTTATTTGGGATTTGATCATAAAATCAACGATCGTATCAATTTAAAATACGGCTTGCGTGCCACCGCATTTCAGAATATGGGTAAAGCCTCTGTCTACTCTTATGACAAGAATTATGAAGTAAAGGATACCACTTATTATAAAAGCGGAAAGATCTATCATACATATATTAGATTTGAGCCTCGTTTTGGCATAGCATATCAATTGGATGACCGCTCTTCATTGAAGGCTAATTATGCCCATAATGTGCAGTTTATTCAGATTGCAAATAATTCAGATTCTGGTTCTCCTTTAGACTTATGGTTCCCTGCAAGTACAAATATAAAACCTCAACGAGCAGACTTATACTCCGTGGGTTATTTCCGAAACTTCAACAAGAACGCCATTGAAGCTTCTGCTGAACTTTACTACAAAGGCATGAATAATGTTATCGATTTCGTAGATAATGCGCAATTGCTTTTGAATGACAAGTTGGAAGGAGAAGTAAGGGCAGGGAAAGGAAAAGCTTATGGAATGGAATTGATGTTGAAAAAGAATACCGGCAAACTTACCGGATTCATCAACTACACCCTTTCACGTACAGAGCGCACCATACCGGGTATAAACAATGGGAAAACCTATTTGGCTCCAAGTGACAAAACAAATAGCGTGAACTTAATGCTTTCGTATGAGCTTTCAAAGAAATGGAGCTTCTCTGCAGGGTGGGTGTATGCAACAGGTACTCCTATCACTTATCCTACCGGCAGGTTTGAGATTAATGGAGAATATTATCCTATTTATTCAGGACGAAATACTTCTAGAAAAGCTGATTACCACCGTTTGGATTTATCGGCAACATATACTCCGGTGAAGAATCCGAAGAGATGGTATCAAGGTGAATGGAATTTCTCATTGTACAATGCTTATTGGCATAAGAACCCTTGGATGGTTTCTTTTGATCAGAATACGAGTAACGGCATTCCAAAAGCGCAAATGACTTATTTATTTGGAGCTATACCATCAATTACTTATAATTTTAAATTTTGAATAATAAGCTGAATATGAAAATAGTGAGCAAATTTAGCAAGATATATATTGGAATCCTGATAGCAACATCTGCTGCTTTCCTAGGAGCGTGTACAGAAGACACAACAATAAATACGGAGAATTCTACTCCTGTGCCGGTCGTCTATGGTACGATCACAGATCATAATGTTCGTCAAGAAATAGATTTGAGCAGTTCTACAGGGTATTTTGATAAAGAGGGAAATAGACGTATTTCTGAAGCCACTGTCACGCTCGACGAGGATAGCACAGGCATCAGTAATACCTATACTCTTGCACAAGACTCAGTGGGTAGCGGCATATATAAAACGCAACAGGCTATGGCTGGAAAGCCGGGATGGACTTATAAATTGACCGTTAAGACTGATTTTGATCAGGATGGTACTGCTGAAACTTATCAGGCAGAAAGTGAAATGCCGAAACGAGTGAATTTAGACTCCATAACCATTACAAAAGCGAAAGAGGGAAGTTACACACTCTTTTCTTTAAATATCAATGCTCAAGATCCTCCCGTTGAAGAGAACTACTACCTTTGTAGATATAGTATCAATGATACCATATACAATAAGATCAGTAAATATATTTACTTCGATGATACAAGTTTGGATGGGACATATGTAAAGAATCTGTCTATATGGCACTTCTTTGATAAGGGAGATAAAAGTAAATTCAGCGATAGTGATGCAGAAGATATGGTGTTCATGTCTGCCGGAGATAGAGTTCATGCTGAAGTAAGCAATATTACCGAAGGCTATTATCACTTTATTGAAGATTGTCAAGGACAAAAAGATGGTTCCAATCCTATGTTCGGGGGACCTCCTGCAAATATATCCACGAATATATCAAATGGAGCAAGAGGTTATTTTACAGCATTCTCTACCTCATCGGCAAATTATGTGGCACCTAAAGATTTCACTAAATAAAGGTTTCTGCGATCATGAATCAAGACAATAAAACTTGTATATTAAAGGATCAATCCTTGTTCGAAAAGAAATTTAAATGGTTGCCTCACTTGTTGCAACTTCTATACATAGGAGCCTTTGTTCTTACAGGTAAAGGCACTTATGTTGGGTCTATAGATTATTTCTTCTGTATAGGATTGTTCCTTTTCTTTATTGGCATGGGATACTTGATAACCTATTGTTTAATGCCAAGATATCTGTTTAAGAAAAAATATTTCATTTATTTCGGCATACTTTTGGTTGCAGTAATTCTTTCAACTTTTCTTTTCAAGTATATAGAAGAGTCATTACTACCTTATTTAGTCAATAAGAAGAACAATGCAGATGAAGAACATACCACATGGGCCATGAAAATATTTAGTACAACACTTGTATATATTATTTTTCTCGGTCCGTTCTCCTTCTGGAAGATGCTTTTGCAATGGACAAAAGATAGTAATAAGATTCGTGAACTTGAAAGTGCTACCATACAATCGGAGCTTCAACAATTAAAAAATCAAATCAATCCGCATTTCCTTTTTAACATGTTGAACAATGCCAATGTCCTTATTCATAAGGATCCCGATAAGGCATCGGATGTGTTGATGGGTTTGAGCAAGTTGCTTAGATACCAACTTTATGAAAGCTCCAGACAGAACGTCTTGCTGGCAGGTGATATTAAATTCCTGAACGACTTCTTGAATTTGGAAAAGGTACGAAGAGACCATTTCGATTTCACTGTGGATGTGATAGGAGATGTCAACTCTGTTTTTGTACCGCCATTATTATTTATTACCTTTGTAGAGAATGCAACGAAACATAACCTTGATCCCGAGAAAACTTCTTATATTCACATCGTTTTTGAGATTAAGGACAATCATTTGTATTTTTCATGCGTCAATTCTAAGCCGCAGATACAAGCGGTTAAATCTCAGCATGGAGGAATCGGACTCAGCAATTCTTCTCGACGATTGAAGTTGCTGTATGATGATAATTACACGCTGAATATCAAGGATGAAAAGACAGTATTTACAGTTGAGTTGAAAGTACCCATTTAAACTCTTTATGATATGGAATGTATTATTGTTGACGATGAACCACTTGCACGTGAAGGTATCAAGATGCTGGTGGATAAATATGAGGAACTGCAGCTAGTCGGTCAGTTTCAGAATGCCGATGCCACTGCCGTTTATCTTAAGGATCATTCGGTGGATCTTGTTTTCCTGGATATACAGATGCCCGGAACCAATGGCTTGGAGTTTGCAAAATCCATACCTAAGGATACATTGGTTATTTTCACTACCGCTTATTCCGAGTTTGCCTTGGAGAGCTACGAGGTGGATGCTTTGGATTATCTATTAAAGCCTATTGCAAAGAGCCGGTTTGATAAAGCCGTGAAGAAAGCATTGAGCTATCATGAGATGTTGTTATCGGAGGAGCAATCCGACCATTCCTTTGAAACCGTTGACGATGATTACGTTTTTGTTCGTTCTGATCGTAAAGTCTGTAAAATAGACTTGAAGAAGATCTTGTTCATAGAAGGCTTGAAAGACTACGTAGTGATACATACGGACGAGCAGCGATACATTACTGCAATAAACATGAAAACCATTTATGAGAAGCTTCCTAAAAGCCTTTTCGTGAGGGTTAGCAAATCCTATGTGGTGAATGTGAAGCATATTGATTCATTCGATAATAATGACATTCAGATTGGTAAATACGAGATACCTATCGGAGGCGTTTATCGGAATGATTTCTTTGATAATTTTGTAATGAAAAAGATGCTTAGCAAATAAGCTTCTAATTTATACATTTATATCGGTATGTCAAGTTATTTGTGTTCTTCCATCAAGAACTTTTTCTTAAGCCATTTGCGTATCGGTATGTCATAGAGCCTGACGCAGGCATAAGCCACAAGTATACATCCGCATAACGATGCAGCCATTACAGGCAGAGCCGATCTCCATGGAACGGAGTTTTTGCACACCCATCCTATGTATAGATACATAAAAGGATAATGAGTGATATATAATGGGTAGGATATATTACCCAGGAATTTGCAAACTTTCGTTGAGACAGCACCCTTTATATGTCCGCCTGCACCCATTGAAACGATTAATGGGAAAAGCAGAATGATACATGCCGATTCATATATCCCATTCATCCATGCCTGTCCGCCAATTCTCGGCATAGCCATTATCGCCACGATGAGAAAGGAGCATATCCAGAAGGCCGCATGCTTTATCTGAATCAGTTTACCCATGCGTGATAACAATAAACCGGCAAGAAATGGGTAAGCCAATCGAGTGAATCCGACGCGAAGCTGTTCAGCATTCAATGACCATCCTCCAGCCACCGTACCCGATTTATCGCCTACGGCAAATTGTACCGTAGCACATGCCGCTATAATCACCAATACAGTTAAAGCTCTTTTAGAGAGTTTCCGAATGATTAAGGCATATAATATGTTACCGATATATTCAAAGAACAGCGACCAGGCGGGTCCGTTTAACGGATGCATTTCTCCGAATCCGTGAATATCCATTGACTTAGGTAAAGGAAGTAATGTGCAACCGATCAGCATCACTAGAATCAGTTTCCACAGAGGAGTTTGATTGATCAAAGGGAAAATCGTAGTGTTCCCGAAATAGTAGCAAATAGCTCCAATGACCATACCCATAACAATCATTGGGTGCAATCTTATCAAACGACGCTTAATGAAGTCTTTGAAACTCATTTTCTCCCATCTGTCATCATAGGCATACCCTATTACGAAACCGGATAGAACAAAAAAGAAATCTACAGCCAGATAGCCATGATTTATTATTTGGTCTGCATGACCGGTAGAGTGAGGTTCAAAAAAGTGGAAAATGACAACCATGATAGCGGCTACACCGCGCAATCCGTCAAGTATATCATAATGAGGCTTTGTCTCTAAATAATTTGTTTGCATTTTTCATGTATTCTATTCGATATAAAATTAACAATTTATTCGCAATCTGCCAAAGGATTAATTTAACTTTTAGTGTCTATTATTGTTTTTGGATTCTTTTGTTAATATTCCTTTTATGATTCATTCTCAAACCCCGCCAAATGTAGCTTTTCTGCTTGTTTAGTTCACAATTAATGAGGGAGAAATGTCATCAATAGGTTTAGTAAATGATATATAAAACTTCCCTGTTGGTGCGCTTTATTTTCCTGATTATGATAATCTAATATTACTTTAATAAATTTTATTTATATCTTTGTAGTGCTAAAACTTATTGACGTTGATTAGAGCAATAGGCTTTGATTAAAACGAGAACTTTAATGAAGGAATATTTTATTATATGATAGCAAAAATGAAAATAAATAAAATTGTTAGTGTCGCTCTATTGCTTTTTGGTTTAAATATAGGAATACATGCTTCTCAGGAAGAGACAAAGAGAATCAATACTCTTTTTTATACGATTCAAATACCTACGTCTTATAAAACTGCTTTTTTTAATACATTTATGCCCATGAAACAGACGTTTATGGTCGAGAAATCTAGTTCGCCAACGAATTTTTCGGAAATAACCTGTATTGTAGCGTTTAGAGAAGCGACTGATCTTGATCTCCTTTTAAAAACCGAGCTCATGCATGATGTTTATTTAAAGTCCGCAGTTGTAAAGAATCAGAGAATATCTAATTTTCTTGGGAATGAAGGACGTACGTTAGATTTATCGGTTATCCTTAGTGGAGTGAAATATGATGGTTCAATGGTCGTTTTTGTGCATAATGGTGTTTCGTACTTGATACTTGAAATGTATTCAGACAGAAAGAAATTAAAGCTGGATGCTATGCTAAAGACCATCCGATTCAAAGAGAAGCTTCCGATGTATACGCATAAAGAGTTTTTGACTTCTTTTGATACTAATATGGCAACAGCTAAAAAGCTGCTGCCTATGACTATTGCTCCCGGAGTCCATCTTGTTGGAATTGATCGTCCTTCCGAAGCAAGTTTGTTATATTCCTTAAAGATAGATAATTTCTTATCTGATGACACGACAGGAGTGTATTATAAGTCATTGATTGGGCAATACAAATCTCAAATGCTTGTCAGCTTAAAAAATAAAAGTAAGTCGGATTTGTATATAAGTGAGTGCATGAAGATGAATTTCGAGTTTCAGTATTTATTCTACAACCGAGATAATAAGATGCTTTTTCAAATAAACCTGAATCCTGATGATTATAATAAGTAATAGCATTAAGTCTTTTAGCTCTTAATTTTCATACCCTTGCGTAGGCCGGCTTTTCATTCACTCGTTGCAGCCTTATACCTATGCACAGAGTGAATCTTGACAGCATCATCTTAATAATTTGAAACCGGAACAGGCTTTAGATGCTTAAATTCCTTTAATCGATAAATATCCAATTGATAATAGGGCTCATTGCGATAATAATAAATCTTCCTTACATGCAAATCTGTCCTTGTAAAGGCTGATTTAATGTTCATTGGTAATTGTGCGGTTGGATTATCGTATATGCAAGAATAGTCAATGAATATTGCATCATAATCTTTATTATCGTATTGCTCTACCCCTTTCCATAGTTGATATTCGCACATTCTGGATCCATTGTTGAAAAAATAAATTTGGTTATTGGGGTATAAATAAAACATTAATTCTGAAGCAAGCATGTAATCGTCTGTGAAGAGAAATGTTTTCTGTGGATTGCTACATTTCTGATAAACTTCGTTTACATCATTTGCCGCATTCTTCCAATTAACCAAACACGTTGTAGGATCAGATTTGACCGGCAAAACTTTTTTAGAAAAAAGGCTATTCCATGTTGGTATAGTTGATACCAGTGAAAGCAAAAGGAACGTTATGGCAAACAATACTTTAGCAACTCTCTCTTTGTGGTAATCAACAATATATGAGGCAAGCAAAATAGGAAGTCCTGCATACACAAACATAGTCCAATTTATATCAGCCTCATGCTTCTTTATCAGGGATACGATGATAAAGATTATCCATATAAAAAACATCGGTATGAAGAAATATTGTGTAATTCTCTGGTGCCAATTCTTCTTGAACATCTTATAATACATTCCAACAAACAAAGGAGAAACCAAGGCTAGTTGGCCACCAATAAACCTCACCACATTTACAATCTTTTTTAATGGCGAATATTGGGTGTCATGCAATCCGGATAAATGCTCTAAATGTTGATATCCAATGAACTGATGGTTCATATTCCAAATCACTACAGGAATAAATATTGTAAAGCTTAATGATAATGCTGCGTACAAAGCAGGATTCGATAATTGCTTACGCTCTTTTGATAGTAAGTATAATAGCAACGTAACAATGAAAAAGAGCATAGCATATTTCCCCAACGAACCAATGCCGATGCACAATCCCAGTGCCAGCCAATATTGCCATTTGTTAGTTGTTGAAGCTTGCCAATAGAAATAGGCTGACAGCAACCAAAATAACAGCAGGATGCTATCGGTTGAGTAGAAAAAGGATATCTCCACATAAAAAGGCATAACCAGCACAAGCATAGATGCCCAATATGCTTTGAGGTGTGATTGGTATACTTTATAAGTGAAAAGGTATGTTATCCATCCTATGAGCATGCCGCAGAGAATGGCATTTATTTTGACAGATAACTCAGAGTGACCAAACCATTGTTGAGTAATATAATTGCAATAAGCGATTAGTGGTGGCTTCGAATAGTATGACCAATCAAGGTGCTTCGACCATGCCCAAAATTGTGCCTCGTCACCCTGCAAGCGCAGAGGGCCATAGACGGCATAGAAACATCGTAATATAGAAACCATTATGTGAATAAGTATAGCTAGTAGCGGATATTTGTATTGCGTGAATTTAGCTCTCATAAAAATCATTTTTCTGTTATAAAAAGTGTACTTCATTTTTTTGAGCCGCAATGTTAGTCAAAACATGGAAAATCACAAATTGTTTATTTTGTTTTAATAGCTGAATTGGAATAATGGAACATGGATAACGATAAATAGATTTATGATTTACCGTTCTTGCGTATTCTTTTGGGGGCATACAAACAACTTATATTGCATCTTAGGTTCTTAGTTATATATGCTTCAAATAATTTACTATTCTATCAGAGTAATTGTATATTCATTAGGCTTTCCCTATTTTTTATGCTTATTAGTGCAAATAACAATGAGTTTTATTACATATCTTACTAAAGAAAAGGGTGTCGTTTCGAGACACCCTCTTCTTTTCAAGATGATTTTCACTCACCTCATTTGCAAACTTATACCTTATTTATATCCTGAATTTTGAGTCAAATTTTGATCAATATTCAAATCATGTTGCGGTATAGGAAAGTAACGATTATGTGAATCCCATGCCCGAGTTTCGAACTGATAATACATATCACCATCAACCGGCATAGCAGTCGAACCTGTACCTCTATAGTTTTGCGCTGCAGGATCATTTGAAAGCTTTACTCCTGTAAAAGTATGATTTAATTCAGTCGCGGCAATCCCCCAGCGCAACACATCATAATAGCGTAATCCTTCAAAAGCCAACTCGACTCTACGCTCTTTCTGAATAGCGTTTCTTAATAGTTCTTGCGTAGAAACATCTATAAGTTTGATCGCGGGCAAACCTACACGATCTCTGATATCATTTAGAGTTAAATCCAATAAATCTTGCGTAACAGTACCTGGAGCAGATTCATTTACAGCTTCAATATAGCTTAGTAACACTTCGGCATAGCGCATCAATGGTGTAAATGTATAAGTATTATATAAGTCTGTTGCAGAAGGATCACAACCCTTTTTAGGACAATAACCATCAAAGAGTGTATACTTACCAAAATAATCATTAGATCCTGCCCCTTTATAACAATTATAGGTAATGCCATTAAATTTTGTTCCAGCATAACTTCCCAAGGGTGGCAAAAATATTGATGCATAAAGCCTAGGATCGCGATTGGCATAGGGATCATCATCATCATAAATAGATGAAGTTTTAATATCTTTACCGTCAGTACAAAAATAGTCTTTAACCAATTCATTATACGAAGCAAACTGGTGCCATCCTCCATTACATTCAGGGAAAAGATAAATATAACGAGCAGTAGTAAATTTATCTTTAAGATATTGCACTACAAATATCATTTCTGAACTAGTTTCTCCTCCCATTTGGAATAACTTCTCATAACTATCACTACCATTCGTACGATCCAATTTATAAATTTTAGAATCAATCACAGCTTTTAAGACAGATGAAGCTTCTGTCCATCTCTTTTGAGCAAGGAACAGACGGCTTAAAAGCACTCTAGCTGCACCAGTAGTAAAGCGACCATATTCTGATGAAGTACGTGTCGCAGGTAATACAGAAATTGCAGATTTTAAATCTTTCTCAACTTGAGAATAAACTGTATCCTGAGATGATTGACTAATGCTATTAGCCTGTGCTACGGTTAATGTAGTCAATGGCATAGGAACCTTCCCCCAATAAAAAGCGAGATTAAACAAATAATAGGCACGCAAGCATTTAACTTCGGCAGTCCATACATTCCTTTCTGAATCAGTCAAAAAAGAGCATTTCACAACATTATCCAAGAAAGTATTATAAGTAGCAATTTGTGAATACGCATTACTCCAAAATCCATAAACTTGATCACTTGTAGCGACAGTACTACTGCTAGCCATACCTAAAGTTGTATAATTTTCCTTTTCAACCCCATTTCCGCCGGCTAAATCCAGATACAATAAACCTTGAGGGTGGGCAAAATCATCGTTATTCCACCCATGTGGAAATTCATAGCATCCAACCAATGCCAAAAGAACATCATTTTCACTTTTCCAAAATGTTGCATCTGATATTGAAGTCGTAGGCTGCTTATCCAAAACATCCGAACAACCCTCAAAGAAACAAGCAACTATTGATAACAAAGCTGCTATTAATATCGATTTTATATAATTCTTTTTCATCGTAATATCATTTATCGTTCATTAATAATATCTCACATCCTTATTAAAATCTTATACTACATCCAAATGAATATATCGCATTTATCGGATAGTATGATGGAGAATCTCCAGTACTTATACTATTTTCTGGATCCCATCCTTTATAGAATGAGTTGAAATTATAAAGATTCTCACCACTTAGATAGATTCTACAATATTGCAATCCAACTTTGTTCAGAATATTCTGCGGGACTGTATATCCGATCTGGATATTTTTGATCCTTAAAAAACTAGCATTTCTTATCCAATAATCAGATTTTTGAAGATTTGTATTATTCATATTTAAAGTTTCTAATCTTGGATATTTAGCCCATTTATTAGGATTAGATGTAGTCCAACGATTATCAACTTGCCATCTTTGGATCTGCCCGCCATTGTAAAACGCATAAGCCATATAAGATCCAATTAACCTTTGATATCCTCCAAGACCAGAAAATAAAGTAGAAAAATCAAAACCTTTATATGATGCGCTCAACGTCGTTCCATAATAATATTTAGGAGTCGTACATCCGATCACAGTCCGATCATTATTAGCATCAACGCTACCATCACCACTCAAATCCCTATACTCAATATATCCAGGTTTCAAACCACTATTAGAAATCAACTGACTTGGGGCAGAATTAATTTCAGCTTGATCAGTAAATAACCCATTTGTTCTGTAACCATAAATTATTCCTATCGATTTACCAACGATTAGTCCATTGTCTAAATCTTGAGTTGCCCCATTAGCTAACTTCTTAACCGCATTTGTAACATAAGTAAAGTTAGGAGAAATAGTATATTTGAAACTATTTCCTATTCTTCCATTATAGGCTAAATTTATCTCAATTCCTTTATTTGCAACAGCACCAACATTGGATTCACCCACACTACGTCCCATTATACTTGTATATTGAACAGAAGATAATATATTGTAGGTATATTTATAGAAATAATCTATACTAGCAGTAAAATGTTTGAACAGGTCAAAATCCACTCCGACATCTGTAACAGAGGTCGTTTCCCATGTAATATCACTGTTATTGTATGAATTCATTTTCGTCCCAGATGCAAGAGTCGCTGGTGTTCCTAGCACCGCATTTTCACCTAATGAATATACCTCTTGATACGGATATGTTCCAATGTTTTGATTACCTAAAACACCCCATGATGCTCTCAATTTAAAGTTATTTATAATATTAGACAAACCGCTTTTATTCCAAAAAGCTTCCTCCGATACTCTCCATCCTGCTGAGAATGAAGGGAAGATTCCCCAACGGTGACCTTTTGCGAAACGAGACGAACCATCATAACGAATATTAGCCTCAAATAAGTATTTATCCATAAATGAATAATTTGCTCTCCCAAAATATGACACCAATCCCCATTCATTAAGATATCCTGAGTTAGTAGAAGATGATGAAGAGCCTGCATTCAACTCATAAAGAGAATTGTTAGGAAATGTATTTCTATATCCATATAAATTATTATAGGCATAAGTCTCTGTTGAAAATCCAGCTAGCAGATTAATAGAATGGGCATTAAGTTGTTTTTTATACGTTAATAGTCCCTCAAATGATTTATCTGTTGAATTATCTGATGTAACAGAAAGAGAAGCAGGACCTACAGTCTTGGTAGCATCAAACACAGTTTCTGCTATATATGCCTTATCATAATTATTACTGTAATTAAGACCTATCTTACCTCTAACTGATAATCCCGAAATTGGGGTTTGCCACAACAACTGAACATTTCCAATAACATTTGCACTGACATTTTTTTTAAATGATGAACTTGACAACCACGCTTCAGGGCTATAATCATCTTGATAGCCAAATGTTCCATCGCTTTTCTTTCCAGCATATATTGGACCTTCACGTACTGCATATCCAATTATACCTTCAATACTTGAAGGTTGTCCGTTCGGGGATTTATAGGTTGTAGTATATGCATCCAAATCAATATTTAACGTGACATTCTTTAGGATATTAGTTGACATATTCCATAAAATACTATATCTATCACTAGATGTTTTTTCCGTCATACCGGATTGTTGCAAATAATTTGCTGATAAATTATAGGATAAAGACGAATTTCCACCCTTAACATTTATATTATGTTTCTGTTGAAAACCAGATCCACTCTTCAGCAACCACTTCAAATGATTAACATTCGGATAGTTATCCGGATCTGAACCATCTTTATATTTCTGGATTTGAGCATCAGTATAAGATGCGGATTTACCCATATTATTCATTGCCTCATTATAATATGTCGCATATTCCCCTGATGAAAGGAAATCCGGAAGTTCTGTAGGTTTTTGCCATCCAAAATTACTATTATAAGCAACTAACGTTTTACCCTCTGCTCCTTTTTTAGTCTCAATCAAGATTACACCATTGGCGGCACGACTACCATAAATTGAGGCAGAAGCTGCATCTTTCAAAAATGAAATACTTTGTATATCATTCGGATCTACGTCATCAATATTCCCTGAAACTCCATCAATTAATACTAATGGGTCATTACCTGCACTTGAGAAAGTACCAGTTCCACGAATATGAACCGTGGCACTTGCTCCAGGATTTCCGGAGGATTGAACCACACTTAATCCTGATACTAGACCTGCCAAGGCTTGTGAAGTATTTGAGATAGGTTTATTTGCAATATCATTCGCTGTTATAGATGCAACTGATCCTGTTAAATCAGCTTTTTTTTGTGTTCCATAGCCTACGACAACCACTTCATTTAAAGTTTTCGATTCTTCTTCCAAAGTGATACTGAAACTAGACCTATTTTCAGCTATTAACTGCGCCTTCTTATATCCTACAGAAGAAATAACAATCAAACTTCGGGGTTTTACCAATAAAGTAAAATTGCCTTCTATATCTGTCATGGTGCCATTCGTCGTTTCTTTCTCTATCACGCTAGCTCCGATAATAGGTTCTCCAGATGCATCTCTCACCACTCCAGATATTTTCTTCTTCTCTTCTTGAATATTAACCTTCTCTACACGTTCTCGCTGCTCTTTGTTTGAGACAACGATCAGTTTTGAAGAAATAATCTTATACTCCAAATCCCTTCCTTTTAATACTTCGTTTAACACGGGAATTACAGAAGAATGCTCTTTTGAAATAGTGATGTCTTTCTTATTATCAATCAAAACATTGCGATACGAAAACCGATACGTAGTTTGCTTTTCAATAATACGAAAAACGTCTCGTAAAGAAACATTTTTTACATTTATGGTTATCATCTGTTCTTGTGCATATGAGTAGATGCAACAAAAAAATGACAATAGCACGAACAACATAAACTGCCTAGCTCTTAAATGTTTGCTCATCTTATTAAATTTTTGAAGTTAATAAATAATTAATAACCTTAAAAGGTAATTAAATATAAAGACAAGGCAAGTTCAATATCATACCGATAAAAACATGTGTTATAAAACACACTCTCATAAAAAAAACGTATCTTTAGAATTAAAGGTACGGTCTGAAAAATCAATTATTCTTTCTCGCTAAATAGATCCTATCTCCGGAAACTTTCACTTTCATATGATAAGAAATTTTTAATACATCCAAAACTTCCTGTAAATTAGTTGTAGGAAATGTGCCTGTAAATAAATCAGTAAGTCCTATCTTGTCATCAACAATAAACTTCACGTTATAGTTTTTCCCAACTGCTTGTAAAACAAAAGAAAGTGGTTCATTGCAGAATGTCATCTCTTTGCGTTTCCACGCAGTCGCATCCAAAATATTCTCTTCATTAACTATTTTAAGTCTGCCGGTTCGTCGATCCATAATAACTTTCTGATTGGGATTCATTATTACTGTTTCACCAGTCAAAATTGATAAGAATAAAACTTTACCTTCTTCTAAAGCCAATTCTACCCTTGGCTCTTTCTTTCGTGCTAATAAATTAAATTTTGTACCTAGCACTTTTACTTCTACCCCCTTAGATTCGATAACAAATGGATGCTTTTTATCTTTAGCGACTTGGAAATATCCTTCACCATCAAATGTTATCGTCCTATTTTCTTTGTTAAAAGTACTCGACATATACGCCAATTCTGATTCACTGTTTAAAGCGACTTTCGTCCCATCAGGCAAGATCATGCTTGCATGCTCTCCTTTGCCTGTAGTCACTTCTATTTTTTGTGTCATTAGCCGATTATTCTCTTTGTATAGGTAAACAGTTGTGCCAATAAAGACTACAAACAAAAAGGCAGCAGCAATTTGTATCCATTTAGTGAGAATGAATCTAGCTTTAGAAGGACAATTTATTGCTTTATTAATTTGTCTTTTAACGCGATTAATATCATTGTCTTCAACAGATACAACGTAAATTTCATCATTCATCCAATTATCAAGCAGAACATTCCCTAATTCTGTATCATCCATGGAGTTCACCTGATCCCTTAACTCATCTAATTCTTTAGGAGTTAATCTATCTTCTCTATATTTTTTTTCTAACGATTCCATTTAATTAATGACAAGTTTTTTATGCTTAAATACTGATCAAAATACATTATTAATAAAAAATAACATCCACAGGAGCAATACAACATCTTTTAGAACTTCATGTAAAGTTTTCAAACCTATTGATAACTGATTTCTAACTGTTTGTTCACTTAATGATAATTCTAAAGCAATTTCAGAAGTACTCATTTGCTTGAATTTCGAAAGTTTTATCACGTTTTGCTGTGTAACAGGTAACTTGCTTAAAGCTTTTTCAATTTGATCTAGAAATTCCTCATATTCTATAAGGTGATGGGGATCATCACCTAGTAATCTATCTTGATATTCTACATAATCCTCATACACAGGAGAATTGACGCGAGCACGAAAGGCATTAATCAAATGATGTTTAACCATAATAAAAAGGAGCGATCTTAAAGTTTCTTCCTGCTTTATGGTTGCTCGACTATTCCACAACTGAACAAACACATCTTGTACAATTTCTTCTGCGTCCTCTTTTACTTTGGTATATTGAAGCGAAAAAGCATATAATCTTCTGCCATACATATCATATATGTCATCAAAAGCTCTTATAGATCCATTCTTTAATTGCTTGATCAATTCTTTCTCGCTAAATTCCATTTTTGTGTTCTTCCTTAGTTTCTTAGCAATAGCATTTTACCTCGCTGATTGTACTATATCTACAAATATATAGATAAAAACCACTAAAACAAAATTTACATCAACATGTTAGGATATCATTATTTTATCTACTTCCATTATAGCCAAAAAATCATCCATGCAGTGCAATCTCTGTTGATATCTTATTCACTATCGGAGCTTCATAGAGATCTGTATCAAAGGGCTGAATTTATTGAATAATTCATCACCAATTGTTTATATTGGTTTCGACCAAAAATCATTATAGATATGGGTAAAAGCATAAATTTTACCCGGCAGCAAATAGTTAATGAGATATGCTGGAGCACCGCGATCCTATATACCGAAACGCAACCTTGGAAGCTGCATTTCAGTGATAATTCTGATTTTCGTTAGTTATCGAGATATAGTATATATTATAAAAGCTCAAAGACTGTAAAAATATCCTTCGCATATAAATTGCATAAAACAAAAGAGTCCAAGAACTTAAGGTACCCCCCTTCCTCTTTTTTGTGCATTTTTGCTTAAAATGTAATATGTATGCAATATTGTACCTCTACCGTGTTTATAATCAATTAATTACATCTTTATTTTCTGTATATAGCCTAATAGGATATTATTGCATAAAAAATGTATCTTCTACCATTTCGTATAAGTGTATTTTTCTATATATTTATATATATCAGAAAAACAGTATGTTATGAAAATGATAAATGAGACGTATGTCCGCAAGAGTTTACAAGAGTCCAAGCACTTAAACTCTTGTTGGACTCTTGAGCCTATTTTTACTTATTTGCTATTATAAATATTCAAAATTGAAAATTATATATTGTATATTGATTGATAATGAGTATATTACAAGTCTTTGTTCTGATAATGTTCTCTTTCTTTTTTAATCTGTAGTATCTGTAGTTGTACTAATATGTTAATTAGTTGTTCGCTGTAATTATAGAACTGATTATGAATAATATAAGTGCTTGTAAATACGGTATATTACTTGTTTTATAGGGGGTATGAGTTACTGTTTATAGGTAACTATTTATATTTGTATATATCTATGTATTAGTATTTAAAAGTATTCCTGCCATGCCTTGTATAGCAGGAAGTGATTAGCATGCACGAAAAATACGTATTGCTATATCTTGTATTAATATTTGCACACTAATGTATATTATATTAACAAATAAATTAGACTTGCTATGCAATGAAATTAATTTATAAATAATTTATTTCATGATAGTTATATCGTATATGAATGACCATGCAAGAGTCCAACAAGAGTCCAAAGCTTGGACTCTTGTTGGACTCTTTTAAAAATGTTAATATTCTTGCTTATTTCATGTATAAGTAATTGATATTAATAGTATTACTATTAATAATAGAGAGTATATTATGAACGAAAACCTTACATTTTAAGTGTAGAATCTCTAAAAATGAAGAAAAGTAGAGAGTTGAAGATATTCTATCTATCTCATAATGAGTAAAATGTTGTTTGCAAAAAAAAGGAAAGGGGGGGGTACCTTAAGTTCTTGGACTAAATGTTATGTAAGGTTGTTCTTTTGTGTTAATACTGAACTTTTTGGAAAATCAATTAATTGATTTTATGATTTCATCAGTTCCGGTTCATGAAAACATCAGTATGTTTCGACAAAAAGATCAGCTTCATTTTGTCAACTCAATTAATTGAGTTTGTCAAATGAAGCTGATTGAATGATATCTGATATGTATGGTCTCCAAAAAAAATGAAATGATATTGTGGCATACTTCGATTTTATAGGTTGAGTGAAAAACAAACAAAGAAGGTTGGGTATAGTTATTATTAGAATTGGATAATACCGACTTTAATAGAGCTTCGTTACGGGTACAAAAAGCTAAAATGTTCGTCCTATTTTCACAAGAAAGAATAACATATCCGAAATGAATATTAACAGAAACATTTGGCACCCTTTGACGATTGGTGCTTCCATGCTCTTTATGTTTGGTTGTAGTGTTCCGGGCATCCGGATTGCAACCGATAAAACCTCTTCACAGCAAATGACATACGCCGCTGCTCAGCTGCGCACTCGTTTACAGGCATCAGGTTATACGATAGTAGATAATAAACATGCAAAGAATGTGATACGTCTTTGTGAGGCTGCCGATACTACGGGATTGCCTCATGAAGGTTTTATGTTGTCGCACAAAGGGCGGACAGTCACCGTTACCGGCAATGATCCTTCGGGTGTGATTTACGGTGTGAATCGATTGATGGAGTGTGTGCAACAAAACGGTTACGATCAAATACCCGCATCCATGAAGGATGCACCTGAAATGGTGCTGCGCGGTGCTTGCGTCGGTTTGCAAAAGACGACCCTGTTGCCCGGACATAGTGTATATGAATATCCTTATACCCCCGAAAACTTCCCTTGGTTCTATAATAAAGAATTGTGGACTCGTTATCTTGATATGCTGGTTGCCAACAATATGAATGTAGTATATTTGTGGAACGGACATCCGTTTGCTTCGTTGGTGAAACTGAAAGATTATCCGTTTGCCGTGGAGGTGGATGATGCTACATTGAAGCGTAACGAAGAGATATATTCATTTCTTACTACTGAGGCTGCACGTCGCGGTATTCGTGTGATACAAATGTTTTATAATATAATTGTGTCTAAGCCTTTTGCTGAACATTACGGCATAAAGACTCAGGATCGCAACCGTCCCATTGTTCCTCTTATCAGCGATTATACACGCAAGAGCATTGCAGCTTTCATTGCGAAATACCCGAATGTAGGCTTGATGCTTTGTCTGGGTGAAGCGATGGATACCTATGATGATGATGTGGAGTGGATGACCAAAACGATTATCCCCGGTGTGAAAGATGGATTGAAGGCATTGGGACGTACGGACGAACCTCCAATTATACTACGTGCACATGACACTGATTGCCCAAGAGTACTGAAAGCAGCATTGCCATTGTATCACAATATATATACTGTAAATAAGTATACGGGTGAGTCGCTCACAACTTATCAACCGGGTGGCCCTTGGTCACAAACCGATATGGAGTTGAGCAAGGTGGCTCCTTTACATATTAGTAATGTACATATTCTTGCCAATTTGGAGCCTTGGAGATGGAGCTCTCCTGCATTTGCTGAAAAAGCGGTGCAAGCGATGCATACGATTAAAGGTGAAAACGGATTGCACTTATATCCTCAGGCTAGTTATTGGGATTGGCCTTATTCTGCTGATAAGTTGGCTGATGGCAAGAGAGAATTGCAAATAGATCGTGACTGGATGTGGTATGCTGCATGGGGGCGTTATGCATGGAACTGCCACCGTACAAATGATTCTTCGTATTGGGAGAAACGTCTGGCCAACTATTACGGGACGGATGTGAATTCAGCGAAAGAGATATTGGAAGCTTATGACCAAAGTGGTGAGATTGCTCCGAAATTGCTTCGTCGTTTCGGCATTACCGAAGGCAACAGACAAACATTGTTGCTGGGTATGACGATGAGTCAATTGGTGAATCCTTACAAATATACAATCTATCCAGGTTTCTATGAAAGCTGTGGCCCTAAAGGTGAAAAACTGATAGAGTACGTGGAAAAGGAATGGAAGCACCAGAAACATGAAGGTGAATTGCCATTGGATATCATTGCACAATGTGTGGCTCATGGCGAAAGTGCCGTAGCTGCTATTGACAGTGCTGCCTCTCAGGTGAAAAACAATAAAGAGGAGTTCTCTCGTTTGCAGAATGATATGCATTGCTACAGAGAATATGCTGAATTTTTCAGTGATAAGGTGAAGGCTGCCAAACTGGTATTGGATTATCAATGGGGCAAAGATTTGTCGAATCTTGATAAGGCTGTACCTTTATTGGAATCCAGTTTGAATCATTATAAAAAATTGGTATCTTTGACAAAGGATACTTATCTTTATGCCAACAGTATGCAGACTGGGCAACGTCGTATCCCGGTGGGTGGCGATGGTGGTAAAAACAAGACTTGGGCTGAGCTGTTGCCTTATTATCAGAAGGAATTTGATAATTTGAAATCAAATATAGAATTGTTGAAGAGCAAGCAACAGGGCAAGAGTGTTGCCGATAAGAAAATGGCAACGATTGTTCCGGCTACAGTGAAACTGGTTGGTGATTATAAAACAGTGGTGCTTGATAAAGGTGCTGTACTGTTTGATGATCATAAATACAAAGTGGATGCGATGGCTCCCGAGTTGAAGGGATTGAAAGCATTTGTGTTCAATAGCGAAAAACAACGCAATGAGGGTACTGAGGTGGAGTTTGAAACATCCAAACCTGTATCTTTGTTGGTGGGTTACTTCCGTGACGACCAGAAGAAATATGCACGAGCACCCAAATTGGAAACCGATGCTTCAGCAAATGATTATGGACAGGCTGAGCCTCTGATTACTAATGCCATCAGAGTAGATGGTCTGCCTTTGGTGAACATACATGCTTACAGTTTTGCTCCGGGAAATCACAAGTTGTTGTTGCCGAAAGGACTGATTTTGGTAGCGGGATTTACTTCGTCTGAAATAGAACCTTACAATGCCGGATTGGCAGGTGGTGACGAAACAGTTGATTGGCTATTCTATTAATAGGAAAAAATAAATGAAGAAAGTTTTCTCTATAATGGTTTGTTTTGTGTGCATGTTGGCATTTGCCCAACGTGTACCTCAGAACAGAATGCAGCAGATATATGAAGAGGTACGTACCCCTTATAAATATGGTTTGGTGGTGGCTCCTACCACTAATAAGTATAAAATAGACTGTCCCTCGGTGTTTAAACAAGGGAACAGCTGGTACATGACTTATGTAATATATAATGGCAAGGAGGCAAAAGACGGACGAGGTTATGAAACCTGGTTGGCTCAAAGTCCTGACTTGTTGCATTGGAAAACGCTGGGAAGGGTGTTGGCTTATCCTCAATCGGGATGGGACATGAACCAACGTGGCGGTTTTCCTGCTTTGCAGAACATGACATGGGGAGGCAATTATCAATTAGGAAAATACAAAGGTCGTCATTGGATGACTTATATCGGTGGTCCCGGTACGGGATACGAGGCGGTGTCGGCTCCGTTATCAATAGGCGTAGCTTCAACCAAAAGCGACATCACGGTTCCTCATCAATGGGATACTTACAGTAAACCGATTCTTTCGTGGAACGATCCCGATGTGCAATGGTGGGAACAATTGACACAATATAAGAGTACTGTATATAAGGATGATCACAAAACATTGGGTTATCCTTTTGTCATGTTTTACAATGCGGGCGGAAAAGATGCGACTCATCCCAAGGGTGAGCGTATAGGCATTGCTCTTTCAAAAGATATGATGCATTGGACACGTTATGCCGGTAATCCGGTGTTTGCACATGATGCTGATGGTACTATTACGGGTGATGCTCAGATTCAACGAATCGGTGACGCCTATGTCATGTTCTATTTCTCGGCATTCAATCCTACTCGTAAATACAAGGCATTCAATACCTTCGCAGCAAGTTATGATCTGGTTCATTGGACGGATTGGACGGGCAGTGATTTGATCATTCCTTCAAAGCCTTATGATGAACTTTTTGCTCACAAGAGTTGTGTGATAAAGCAGAATGGGGTGATTTATCATTTCTATTGTGCTGTAAACAATGATGGTCAGAGGGGCATTGCCGTAGCAACAAGCAATCAGATGGGGAAAAGTGAAATCTCTTTTCCTTTGCCTGATGCGAAAGGGCATCGTCTGGCTCTTCTTTTGAATAATGATTGGAGTGTCTCTTTAGAGGGAGCTACTCCATATAAAATAGACGTTCCCAATAACTTGGATGATTACTATGGCGTGCGTCAAATGGAACATGGCAACTTGCATGGCACAGCTATGTATACCAAGCATTTCATGGCACCCAATGAGACTAATAAGGAATATTTCTTAAAGTTTGAAGGCGTAGGTACGTATGCTACCATCACTTTGAACGGACGGAATTTGGGACGTTACGGAGTGGGTCGTACCACTTTGTCGCTGGATGTGACGAAAGCCATACATTCGGGTGAAGATAATCTGTTGGAAGTGAAGGTGGAACATCCCTCAATGATTACGGATATGCCTTGGGTCTGTGGTGGATGTTCAAGCGAATGGGGCTTCAGTGAAGGGTCTCAACCTTTCGGAATCTATCGCAATGTCACGTTGGAAGCAACCGACAAAGTACGTGTAGAACCGTTTGGAGTGCATATCTGGAATAATGCAAAGGCTGATAGTCTATTTGTGGAGACTGAGGTACATAACTATGAGTCTGCCCCTGCTACATTCAGCCTTACCAACAAATTGAGTGATGCTGATGGTCGTCAAACTTGTCGTTTGACCGAAGAGGTTACATTGAATGCCAACGAAACAAAGATAATTAAACAAGTATCTGCATTGAGCAATCCTCATTTGTGGAGTATAACAGAACCTTATCTTTATAGTTTGAGCACGATCATCAAACGTGACGGTAAAGCAACGGACGATGTACTGACATCTTATGGCGTGCGTACAATCAGCTGGCCGGCATCTCGCCATGACGGTGACGGACGATTTTATTTGAACGGTAGTCCAACCTTTATAAATGGTGTATGCGAGTATGAGCACAGATTCGGACAAAGTCATGCATTTGCAGACGAACAGGTCGATGCTCGTGTAAAAGAGGTGATCGGTGCAGGATTCAATGCATTCCGTGATGCTCATCAACCTCATAATTTGCGTTATCAACAGGCATGGGATAAGTCGGGCATCTTGTGGTGGCCGCAATTCTCTGCTCATATATGGTATGATACTCCTCAATTTCGTGAAAGCTTTAAAGCACATTTGATACAATGGGTGAAAGAGAGAAGAAATTCTCCTTCAGTCGTGCTGTGGGGATTGCAAAACGAAAGTGTGCTGCCTCGTGACTTCGCTCAGGAATGTGCTGATATCATTCGTCGAATGGATCCTACTTGTGGAAGCATGCGTTTGATCACCACATGTAATGGAGGTGAAGGAACAGACTGGAATGTGATACAAAATTGGAGTGGCACTTACGGTGGTAAGGTAGAAGACTATGCCAAAGAGTTGAAACATGCCGATCAGTTGTTGAATGGCGAGTATGGTGCATGGCGCACAATAGGTTATCACAACGAAAATGCTTTGAAGACGGCTAAAGATTCAGGATATAGCGAAGAGAAGATGTGCGATATTCTGGAGAAGAAAATAAAACTGGCTGAGTCGGCTAAGGATAGTGTTTGCGGACATTTCTTGTGGGTATTGAATAGTCACGATAATCCCGGACGCCGTCAGCCTGATGAGGCTTTGCGCAAGATAGATAAGGTCGGTCCTTACAATTACAAAGGATTGTTTACTCCTTGGGAACAACCAACGGATGCTTATTATATGTACAAGTCAAACTACGTGAGTGCTGATAAAGAACCGATGGTCTATATCGTTTCGCATACATGGGCTGATCGTTTTGTGTCAGGGTCGCATCGAACGGATATTAGTGTTTACAGTAATTGTGATTCGGTTTGCCTTTATAACTCGGTGAACGATGAGGCACGCATGGGCTTGAAGAAGAATAATGGTCGTGGTACTCATTTCTTGTGGGAACACCGTAACGTACAATATAATGTGTTGCGTGCTGTTGCTTATCATAAGGGTAAGGCTGTGGCAAGTGATCTTATCGTTTTGGAGAATTTACCCAAAGCTCCCGGCTTTGACGAACTTTATGCAGGTGATACAAATTTGATAAAGGGTGCTGAGGGATATAAATATGTATATCGTGTGAATTGTGGAGGCGATGCCTATACCGACAGTTTCGGACAAACATGGATGCAGGATACCAAACAATGGTCTACTTCTTGGGCTTCGAAATTTAAGGGAATGAATCCTTATCAAACCAGTCAATGTACGGCATATGCTGATCCTGTGCAAGGAACAAAGGATTGGCTGTTGTTCCAAACCTTACGTTTCGGACGTGAAAGTCTTTCCTATCATTTCCCTGTAAGTAAGGGCGATTATCGAGTGGAACTTTATTTCATGGAACCTTGGTATGGCGTAGGTCATAGTGAGACGACCGATTGTGAAGGTTTGCGTCTGTTTGACGTAGCTGTGAATGATAGTGTGGCTATTCATAATCTTGACCTTTGGGCGGAAGCCGGTCATTGTAAGGCTGTGAAGCGTGTGATTGATGTACATTCTGATGGTGGAGAGTTGAAAATAAGCTTCCCTCATGTGCGTGCCGGACAAGCTGTGGTTTGTGCCGTTGCCATTGCTTCAAAGAATGGTGTAGCAACTGCTGAACCTCAAAAGCCTGACTTCAGTTGGAAAGATTTTGATAAAGATATTATGGTGAAAACTCCGGACAGTTTGTTGCCGCCCCGTGTTAATACGAATAGCGTGACGGTGGAAGCAAAAGATGCCAAAGTAAAAGGACACTTCACCCTGAAAGAGTATAAAAAAGAACCAGCCGTTTGTTTTGGTAAAGGCAATAACAACAGCATCGAGTGGCAAGTATCTGTGGGTATAGCGAAAGTATATACTTTACGCTTCAACTATATGAACTTGGCTGGTGGACTGAAAAAACTTCATATGAAGTGGATCGATTCAAAGGGTGTGATATTGAAGGATGATATACTTACTTTTGGCAATACTCCTGAGAAATGGCGCACAATCAACACGACCACCGGCTCATTTATCAATGCCGGACAATACAAGATCGTATTGACGGCCGATGATATGGATGGCATGGCTCTTGGAAAAATAACTGTAGAATGAAATATACTGTAATGTTATTAATGCTTTTCGCGACTGTGATGTCGGGAAAAGCACAACAGCACGATTGGGAAAACCAATATGTATTGCAGATTAATCGTGAACCGGCTAGGGCCGGTTTTGTGCCTTATGGTAAGACCGCAGGCGACCGTACTTTGTCATTAGACGGTTTATGGAAATTCCATTGGTGCACTACACCCGATAAACGTCCCGTTGATTTCTATAAGACGGATTATGATGATTCGCATTGGGTGAATTTCCCTGTACCGGGCAATTGGGAAGCAAACGGTTACGGTACACCTATTTATGTAAGTTCGGGTTATGTCTTTAAGATTAACCCTCCTTTCGTAATGGGTGAACCCGATAAAAAATATACTACTTATGTGGAACGTAACCCTGTAGGTTCCTATCGTCATTCGTTTACCCTTCCTTCTGATTGGAACGGACGTGAAGTTTTTTTACACTTCGATGGTGTGACAAGTGCCTTTTACGTTTGGATTAACGGGCAGAAAGTGGGATATAGTCAGGGAAGTATGGAACCGAGTGAGTTCCGTATTACTCCTTATTTGCATTCGGGTGATAATCAAATAGCGGTAGAAGTGTATAAGTTCAGCGACGGAAGTTATATTGAGGATCAGGATATGTGGAGATTCTCAGGCATACATAGAGATGTATATCTTTACACTACTGAAAATATTCGTATCAGCGACTTTGGCGTGCGTACTCTATTGGATGCCGATTATCGCGATGCTGTTTTGAAAATTGATCCCAAGCTGACTGTCTATGGCAATCAACGTGGTGAAGGATATTCACTAAAGGCCCAATTGTATGATGCAGACGGAAAAGCCGTATTGACTTCGCCGATGACGCAAGATGCAGCCTCAATACTCAATCTTGACCATAAGGCTGCTATTATGAATGAACGAAATCCTCAACGCGGTCCGCGCAAATGGGGATGGCTTGAAGCAAAAATAAACAATCCGAACAAATGGACTGCTGAAACTCCTTATCTGTATACATTGACACTTCAACTAGTAGATTCACTGGGAAATGTAGTTGAGAGTGCAGATACAAAGGTAGGCTTCAGAAGTTTGGAGATAAAGGACGGTATGTTCCTTGTTAATGGTAAGCAAGTACGTCTGCGTGGTGTGAATCGCCATGAGGCGGATCCGGAAACAGGCAAGGTCATTTCAAAAGAACGGATGTTGCAAGATGTATTGCTGATGAAGAAAGGCAATGTGAATGCCGTTCGTACTTGCCATTACCCTAACAGTCCTTATTGGTATGAATTGTGTGACAAGTATGGCATCTATGTGTTGGATGAAGCCGATCTTGAAGAGCACGGATTGCGTGGTACATTGGCAAGTGATCCTACTTGGGCAGCCGCCTTTCTTGATAGAGCAGAACGTCTGACCATGCGTGATCGCAACCATCCTTGCGTTGTGTTTTGGTCATTAGGCAATGAAGCCGGATATGGATTCAACTTTGCTGCCATGTCGGCATGGATTCATGACTTTGATCCGACACGTTTCGTACATTATGAAGGTGCACAGGGAGAGGATGACAAAGATCCTGCAACGGTAGATGTGATCAGTCGCTTTTATCCTCGTACACAAGATGAGTACTTGAACCCCGGAATGAAGGAAGATGATAAGGAACGTCCTGAAAATGCTCGTTGGGAACGCCTTTTGACTATCGCTGAAAAGAAAAACGATAACCGTCCTGTATTGACAAGTGAATATGCTCATGCTATGGGAAATGCATTGGGCAATTTAAAGGAATATTGGGATGAAATATATAGCAACCGACGTCTGTTGGGTGGATTCATTTGGGAATGGGCCGATGAAGGCATGTATAAGAAACGTGCCGATGGTAAGACTGAAATAGCTTATGGAGGTGACTTTAATGATTATCCCAATTCCAAGACTTTTTGTGTGAAAGGACTGGTTTCTTCTGATCGCCAGCCTACTCCCAAATATTGGGACGTAAAGAAAATATATGCTCCGGTAGCAATTAATATGGTGAACGGACGCTTGCGATTTATTAACCGGAATGGTCATTTATCGTTGGATACATATAAATGTTTGTGGACTTTAATGGAGAACGGTAAGATAAAAGCTCATGGTGAATTAGCTTTACCGCAAACAGCTCCCGGTGATACCTCTTTTGTGGCATTGCCTTCTACTCGTTTTGATAAAAAGGCAGACGTGCAATTAAGAGTGAGTCTTGTATTGAAGAACGAAACGGTGTGGGAAAAAGCAGGCTATGAGGTAACAGCTGATCAGTTCTCACTGAATGATGCCATGACTACAGCTTTTGCTATAGATGCCCCGAAGCGTGCCGGAAAGGTAAGTGAGGAAAAGGCATTGGATTGGTTTAAGAATGTACGGTTCCAAGCTTTTCGTGCGCCTACAGATAATGATAAAGGATTCGGTAATTGGTTGGCAAAGGATTGGAAGAATAATCATCTTGATGCACCCGACTCTGTATCGCTTGCTCCTTTAAAAGCCGTGGTTCAAGCTGATGGCTCGGTAGTTGTTACAGCCACACAAGAATATCGTTATTTGAAAGGCAGCATACGGGTTGTCTATCGTTATGTGATGTATGACAATGGAATGATTGATTTCAACGCTGAATATATACCTCAAGGAGAATTGCCGGAATTGCCTCGTTTGGGAAATCTGTTTGTGATGGATGGATCATTGCAACATCTTTCATGGTATGGCCGTGGCCCTTGGGATTCATATCCTGACAGAAAGTCGTCTTGTTTCATCGGAAGATGGAATAGCATGGTTGCTGAGCAATATGTGCACTATCCCCGTCCACAGGATAGCGGAAGTCATGAGGATGTAGCTGAAGTGAGATTGACCGATACCAAAGGACGTGGTTGGAAAGTGGTATGTACAGATAGTACTTTCGCTTTTTCAGCATTGCCTTATACAGTGAATGATTTATCTCAAACAGCTCATGATTGTGATCTTGTAGCACGCAAGAATGTGTATTTGAGTTTGGATGCAGCTGTATTAGGATTAGGTAACAGTAGTTGTGGTCCCGGAGTGTTGAAGAAATATACGATAAGCAAGCAACCTCACACTTTGCATGTCCGCTTCTTACCGATAAAATGAGAATAATTAAATGACAATGATAAAAAAGATAATTACGTTGATGTTGTGCTGTGTTTCATTTAGCATGGCTTCAGCACAAGGCAGTTTACAAACCGAACGCCAATACTTGAGCGGACACGGTTGTGATGATATGGTACAGTGGGATTTCTTCTGTACGGGAGGAAATAATTCGGGACACTGGACTAAGATTGGTGTACCATCCTGCTGGGAACTGCAAGGTTTCGGTACCTATCAATACGGTATAAAGTTTTATGGAAAGGACTTTCCCGAAGGTGTTGCAGATGAAAAAGGACAATATAAGTATAAGTTCCATTTGCCTGCCGACTGGGCTAACCGTCATATTGATCTGGTGTTTGAAGCTTCAATGACTGATACGCAAGTAAAAATAAACGGACGTAAGGCCGGATCAATGCACCAAGGTGGATTTTATCGTTTTATCTATGATGTAAGTGATCGTGTTTTCTTTGGTAAAAAAGAAAACTTGCTGGAGGTTACGGTAAGTAAGGAAAGCACGAATGCCGGAGTGAATTTGGCCGAGCGTAGAGCTGACTATTGGAATTTCGGAGGTCTATTCCGTCCTGTCTTTATTGTTTCAAAGCCTGCAATTAATATTGAACGTACAGCCATTAATGCAAAAGCCGATGGCTCGTTCTCTGCTTATTGCTTGTTGAGCCATACATTTGACGGTGCTGCGGTGCGTACGGTTATTTCAGATAAATCAGGTAAAAAGGTGGCAGAGAACACTACAGCCGTTCGTTCGGGAAGTGATCATGCAGATGTATCGTTTCTGGTAGATCGTCCTGCACTTTGGACTGCTGAAACGCCTAATCTATATAATGTAGCATTTACATTGTTGGACAAAGACGGTAAGACTTTACATATAGAACATGATAAATTCGGTTTTCGTACCATAGAAACTCGCATAAGTGACGGGCTTTATGTCAATGGAGCAAAAGTGAAGATTCGCGGTGTGAACCGTCATAGTTTCCGCCCGGAGAGTGGAAGAACGTTGAGTAAAGCAAAGAATATTGAGGACGTGCTCTTAATAAAGAGTATGAATATGAATGCCGTGCGTTTGTCGCACTACCCTGCTGATCCTGAGTTCTTGGATGCTTGCGATAGTTTGGGCTTGTATGTGATGAGCGAGTTGGACGGATGGCATGGTCATCAGGAAACGATCAATGGTCAGAAGATGATTTATGAGATGGTAACCCGTGACGTGAATCATCCGTGTATCACTTGGTGGAGTAATGGTAATGAAAAAGGATGGAACACTGAACTTGATGGCGAATTCGGTAAATGGGATATACAACAACGTCCCGTGATTCATCCACAAGGCAATTTCAGTGGTTATGAAACCATGCACTACCGTTCATACGGTGAGACAGAGGAATACATGCGCGAACCTGAAATATTCATGCCGACTGAATTTTTGCATGGATTATATGATGGAGGTGCCGGTGCCGGGCTATATGATTATTGGGAGTTGATGCGCAATACTCCACGTTGTGTAGGAGGATTCATTTGGGACTTCGCTGATGAAGGTGTAGTTCGCACGGATAAAGGAGGCATGATTGACTGTCAAGGCAGCTATGCTCCTGATGGAATTGTCGGTCCTCATTTCGAGAAAGAAGGTAGCTATTATACGATACGCCAAGTTTGGTGTCCGGTGCAGGTCTTTGCCTCACAACCGTTTGACGGTAAGTTGAAAGTAGAGAATCGTTATGATTTTCTTTCTTTGGATAAATGTCGTTTCGAATATCGTTATGTATCTTATCCTTCTTCTTTCGAATCAGGCGAAGAAAAAGTGTTGAAAGAAGGTGAAGTGAAAGGATTGAATGTTGCTCCTCATGCTTCCGGTGTGCTTTCATTGCCTGATGCACCCAAACAAGCAAATGCATTGACCGTAACGGCTGTTGATCCTTATGGAAAAGAGTTGTTTGCATGGACTTATAAATTATCAAATGTAGAAGACGAGAATATCCAGACAGATAAAACGATACCTTCTGTAAAAGAGAATGGTGACAGTCTGATGGTGAGCATAAATAAACGTACTTATTTGTTTAGCAAAAAGGATGGACGCTTGCAACAAGTAAAAGTGGGTGATCGT
>Ga0302173_10000233_pt1 | contig 30000 bp, 30 predicted proteins | sample I_Fen_N3_1_FD_198785 | JGI IMG/M metagenome (GOLD analysis project Ga0302173, IMG submission 198785) | Peat permafrost microbial communities from Stordalen Mire near Abisko, Sweden - I_Fen_N3_1 | ecosystem: Environmental > Terrestrial > Soil > Wetlands > Permafrost | place: Sweden: Abisko... | reverse complement strand
GGAAACTTTCAGAAAATTAAAAGGTAAAGGAAAGTTATCTGAAAAAGACATAAAAGAAGCCATGAGAGAAGTAAAGCTTGCCTTATTAGAAGCAGATGTTAACTATAAAGTTGTTAAACAATTTATTGCGTCAGTTAGCACCAAGTGTGTTGGAGATGAAGTGCTTACAAGTTTAACACCAGGACAACATGTAATAAAAATAGTTAATGAAGAACTTACTAATCTTATGGGTGGAAGTGAAAGTAAACTTAACTACAGTAGTTCGGGACTTACAGTTATAATGTTAGTTGGATTACAAGGAGCAGGTAAAACTACAATGTGTGGTAAGCTTGCATTAAACCTTAGAAAAGATAATAAGAAACCATTACTTGTAGCATGTGATATTTATAGACCAGCAGCTATTAAACAATTAGAGGTTGTAGGAAAACAAATTGAAATTCCAGTATTCTCAATGGGTGACAAAGTTAATCCTGTTGAAATTGCAAAGAATGGAATAGCTCATGCAAAAGATAATGGAAATAATGTAGTTATTATAGATACTGCAGGTAGACTTCATATTGATGAAGAATTAATGCAGGAATTAAAAAATATAAAAGAAAATGTAAAACCATCAGAAATATTATTAGTTGTTGATTCAATGACTGGTCAAGATGCTGTCAATGTAGCGGAAAGTTTTAATAATGATTTAGACTTAAGCGGAGTTATATTAACAAAATTAGATGGTGATACTAGAGGTGGAGCTGCACTTTCAATCAAGAGCATAATTGATAAACCAATTAAATATGCTGGTATTGGTGAAAAAATGAATGACTTTGAAGTGTTCCATCCTGACAGAATGGCATCAAGAATACTTGGAATGGGTGATGTGTTATCACTTATTGAAAAGGCTCAAGAAGCTATTGATGAAAAGGAAGCTGCAGATTTAGGTAAGAGAATGTTAAATCAAGAATTTAACTTTGATGATTATCTAATGGCAATGGAGCAGATGAAGAAGCTTGGACCTTTAAACAAGATTATGGAAATGATACCTGGAATGAATTCAAAGGAACTTCAAGGTGTTGATTTTGACAAACAAACAGACGCACTTGATAAAACTAAGGCAGTTATTCAATCGATGACAGCTAAAGAAAGAAAAAATCCAAGTCTTATAGTTAAATCGCCATCAAGAAAGGGTAGAATAGCTAAAGGATCAGGTACAACTGTTCAAGAAGTTAATAAACTTTTGAAGGGCTATGAAATGATGAAAAAGCAAATGAAGCAAATGAAGTCATTCACAAAGCAAGGAAAGAAGGGCGGCGGCTTATTTGGTAAGCTACCATTCTAGAAAAAAAGACATATTTGGTTAAGTATTTTTGATACAATACCTAAAATATATATATTATTTAAAGGAGGTGAAATTAAAAATGGCAGTAAAAATTAGATTAAGAAGAATGGGTTCTAAAAAAGCACCTTTCTATAGAATAATTGTTGCAGATTCAAGAGCACCAAGAGATGGTAAATTCATCGAAGAAATTGGATACTATAATCCATTAACTGAACCAGTTGACTTTAAAGTTAATGAAGAAAAAGCTACTCAATGGATTGCTAAGGGAGCACAACCTACAGATGTAATTAAAAGACTTTTCACTAAAGCAGGCGTTACTAAGTAATTTTTGGAGGTGAATTCTGCAATTAGTATATACTAATTGTGGACGTTTATGAAGGAATTAGTTGAATTTATAGCTAAATCCCTTGTTGACAACCCAGATTCAGTTGTTGTTAAAGAAGTAGAAGAAGAGCAATCTATAATACTGAAATTAACAGTAGCACCAGAGGATATGGGTAAGATTATAGGTAAGCAAGGAAGAATTGCGAAGGCTATAAGAACAGTTATAAAAGCTGTAGCAGTTAAACATAATAAACGAGTTATAGTAGAAATCATCTAAATATTAAGAGTTAGGGTTAACCTAACTCTTTTTAGGTATATGAAAATAAAATTAATGTATATTTCAAGGATTATACGTTAATTATTTTAATAAATAAGGAATATGAAAGAAAATAATAAGTCCATGATGTGATGAAATGTTATTATATACACATAGTAGACTATTAGACGAACGTGCTGACTTTTTAATTTTTTGAATATGCCTAAAGAATCAAATATAAAAATAGAGGTGAAAAGAATGGGACAATTATTTAAAATTGGTCAAATTGTAAATACTCATGGAATTAAAGGTGAAGTTAAAGTTTACCCTTTGACAGAAGATGTTAATAAATTTAAACAATTAAAAACTGTTTTAGTAGGTGGGGTAGAAAAAAACATCTTAGGAGTTAAATTTCAAAAAGATAGAGTTATATTAAAAATAGAAGGAATAGACTCTATGAATGATGCTGAAACTTATAAGGAAAAATATATTGAGATATCACGCGAAAATGAACCAGAACTTCCACCAGATACGTATTATATTTCGGATTTAAAAGAATGCACAGTATATGATACTAATGAAAAAGATCTTGGAAGAGTCTTTGATGTATTGAGTACGCCTAATAATGATGTGTATTGGATAAAGGAGCCTAAAGAATTGTTAATACCAGTTCTTAGAAATATAGTACTCAGTGTTGATATAAACTTAAAAAAGATAGTTATAACACCAGTTGGTGACTGGCAAGATGAAGATTAGTATATTGACATTGTTTCCGGATATGTTTTCTATTTTTGAACATAGTATTATAGGAAGAGCAAGAGAAAATAATTTAGTGGACTTAAGTTTACTAAACATAAGGGATTATACTTTAAATAAACACAAAAAAGTTGATGAATATCCTTATGGGGGAGGACCTGGTATGGTTATGGCGCCTCAACCTATAGTGGATACTATAAGATATGCAAAAGAAAATAATAAAGGCAAAGTTATATTTCTTGGTCCTAGAGGCAAGACTTTTAACCAAGAACTTGCAAAAGAACTTTCTAAAGAAGAAGATCTTATATTTTTATGTGGACATTATGAAGGAATAGATGAGAGAATTTATAAATATATAGATATGGAAATTTCTCTTGGTGATTTTGTTTTAACTGGAGGAGAAATGGCTGCAATTCCAGTCATAGATAGTATTCTAAGACTTATTCCAGGTGTTCTTGGAAAAGAAGAAAGTTTTATGGAAGAATCTTTTTATAATGGATTGCTAGAATATCCCCAATATACTAGACCGGAAGAATTTGAAGGAGATAAAGTGCCGGAGGTGCTATTATCTGGACATCATGAAAATATAAGGAAATGGAGAAGATTTAAATCTCTTGAAGTAACTAAAAAAAAGAGACCGGATTTATATAAAAATATTATATTGACGAAAGAAGATATTAAGATTTTAAAAACTAAGGGAGGTGAAAGAAAATAACAAGTCAAAGATGCGAAGAAAAGTTCTTATATGCACCATAGCTGCTCTTTTCTAATGTGTATATTTTGTGTCAGACAAGGAAACAAGTTTAGTTAATAGCGGGCTATTAGCTGAATTTGTTGATGCAGTATGATGCAAAATAGACTAGCGTACTGACTTGTTATTTTTTTGAACCTCCCTAATAAAGAAGAGTAGAAAATAATATATAATTTTTGTTGAAATATAAAAAAATATGTGGTATTATTAAGCTTGTGCTAGTACGGGCGTTCCTCTGTCACTACATAAATATGTTAAGAACGTCAAATTATCTTTAAAGGAGGGAATGCACAATGAACGAAATAATAAGAGCTATTGAAGCTGAACAAATCAGAACTGATCTACCAAACTTTAAGGTTGGAGACAACATAAAAGTTTATGTTAAGGTTAAAGAAGGTACAAGAGAAAGAGTACAAATGTTCGAAGGTACTGTAATGAAAAAACAAAATGGTGGATTAAGAGAAACTTTCACTGTAAGAAGAGTTGCTTTAGGAACTGGAGTTGAAAGAACTTTCCCAATGAATGCGCCAATCATCGAAAAAATCGAAATCTCAAGAAGAGGTAAAGTAAGAAGAGCTAAACTTTACTACTTAAGAGATAGAGTTGGTAAATCTGCTAAAGTTAAAGAATTATTAACTAGATAGTATTAAAAGGGACTGTTTCAGTCCTTTTTTTTATACATTCAAATAAAAATAAGGAGGAATCTACATGGTAATTAATTGGTTCCCGGGACATATGAAAAAAACTCAAAGAGAAATCAAAGAAAACTTAGCATTAGTTGATGCTGTTATTGAAATAAGAGATGCTAGAATTCCTAGAAGCTCAGCTAATCCAGATATTGAAAAGTTATTAGAAGGAAAACCTAGAATTATACTTTTAAACAAAAGTGATTTAACTGATGGTAATGTAACAAAAGAATGGATTAAATATTTAACTAAAGAAGATGTTACAGTATTAGAAGTCAATTGTTTAAAGGGTGATGGACTTAAAAATATAAAACCTGCTCTACTTACTCTTCTGAAAGAAAAGCATGATAGATTAAGAACAAGAGGTATGGTTAATATAACAACAAGAGTTATGGTTGTTGGGATACCTAATGTAGGGAAATCTACTTTTATAAATAAATTGGGAAAACATAATATAGCTAAAACAGGTGATAGACCAGGTGTTACTAAGAGTAAACAATGGATAAAGACAGATATAGGAATTGAACTTTTAGATACACCAGGAGTATTGTGGCCTAGATTTGAAGATAATAAAACAGCTTTAAATTTAGCTTTTACAGGGGCTATAAAAGATGAAATAATGGATATAGAAGAATTAGCCTTAAAGCTTGTAGAAAGACTGCAAATCAGTTATGCGGCTAAATTAAAAGAAAGATATAAAATAGCTGAAGTTTTTGAAAATCCAGTAGATACTTTAGATGCTATAGGCAAAAGGCGTGGAACTCTAATTTCAGGGGGACAAATTGACTATAATAGAATAGCAGTTATTTTACTTGATGAGTTTAGAGGTGGAAAAATGGGAAACATTTCTTTAGAGCGCCCAGGAGATGCGAAAGTTGATGATAATCAATCGGGAGAAGAAAAAGCTGATGATAAATAAAGATATAAAATCTTTATCATTTACAGAAGTTAAAGAAGAAATTTCTACAATATCTATAGTTGATTTATATAAAAATGGAGATCACACAAAAGTTATAGATTGGCTAAAAGAAGATAAAAGAAAGAATGTACTATATCTTAAAAATAAAATCCAAAGAGAATTAGATTTGTATCTAAATGAAATACAAAGAGTTAAAGCGATGTATGATTTTGACAAGTCTTTTGGAAATTATAGATATGTAGCAGGTGTAGATGAAGTGGGAAGAGGTCCTCTTGCAGGACCGATCGTTGCCTGCTGCGTTATGTTGGATTTGAATATTTTAGATAAAGATTTAATCTTATACTTAAATGATTCTAAAAAAGTAAAAGAATCTAAGAGGGAAGAACTTTCAGAAATTATAAAGGAAAAAGCACTAAGTTATCATATAGCGGTATCTTCAAATGACGAAATAGATGAAAAGGGTATAGCTTTTTCTAATAATAAAGTATTTTTGGAAAGTTGTAATTCACTTAGTATAAAGCCAGAGCTAGTGCTATCTGATGGGTATTTAGTTAAAAATATTGAGATAGAAAATAAGGCGGTTATAAAAGGAGATACAAAAAGTGCGTGCATTGCTGCAGCATCAATTGTTGCAAAGGTATATAGAGATAATCTTATGAAGGAATATGCTAAAGAATATCCGAATTATGATTTTGAAAATAATGTCGGATATGGTACTCAAAAACATATAGAAGCTCTAAGAATCCATGGAAAATGTCATATACACAGGAATAGCTTTTTAACAAAATTACTATAGGTAAAATTAGTGATGAGATTTAATTTTTTATGTTTCTAACATTTATCTAGTAATAAAATGTAAGTTGAATTTAATTAAAACTTTGTAATAATACTGAAATAAGGCACATGAAAGAAAATAACAAGTCCCAAATAGGCTAGCAGATGGATTTGTTATTTTTTTGAATGTGCCTAAATAGTATTCCTACAAAGTTTTTTTGTCTTTTGAAGGAAATAGACTCACATACGTTCGCTGAGTAAGTGAGTCTCAGAAATCACAGATTTGGGTTCTCTACTTATGCTCTGAAAGCATCCTCTAGATGGTTTATTTTGAAAAGCGTATCTTGTTTATTTAAATAAACTTCTATTACATCAAATCTTATATTAATGTTAAATAATTTTTTATAATAAATATAAGAGTTAATAACTTTTATTATTGATTTTTGTTTTGAAATAGTAATTGATTCTTTGGGTAAACCATAATCATAATTATACCTACCTTTAACTTCAACAACTATCAATAAATTATCTTGGATGCATATTACATCTATTTCACCTAAGAAATTTCTAAAATTGCAATCTAATATACGATATTTACGCTTCTGTAAATATTCTTTAGCTAAGTTTTCGCAATAATTACCTATCTCTTTATTTAATTTTTTCACTAAATCACTCCAATTTATTCGTAATTTGAATACTATTCAACAAAGTATATACTTCGGGGTTTCAAAAGATAACAAGCCATTTTCTGGTATATTTTGCACCATGCTTCATTGCGAAAACCATTATATAGCCAAATTGTGCGCAAGTTTGGCACTTGGTCTAGTAAAAAATATACCTAGAAGCTTTGATTTTTTATTTTATTTTAACTCCTTTAAGATTATTGACAATAAAAAAATAAGTTAAGCAAACTTATTTTTTAAAGAATTAATATTTGAATGTGTGTCTATAATCTTTAATGGGTGATTTATATGGCAGTAAAAATAATTAGTGCAACGCACAATGGTTTAGAAGGTTTTTTAATAAATGTTGAGGTGGATATATCCAAGGGTTTGCCAATGTTTAGCATAGTTGGCCTTCCAGATACCTCGGTAAAAGAAGCTAAGGAAAGAGTTAGAGCAGCAATCACAAATTGTGGTTTTGAGTTTCCTCTTGGCAGGATTACTGTTAATTTAGCTCCGGCAGATGTTAGGAAGATAGGTTCTCTTTTAGATTTACCTATTGCCCTTGGGATTCTTATGGAATCAAATCAAATATGTAGAAAAAATATGGAAAAGTGCATAGTGTTTGGAGAGTTATCTTTATTTGGTGAACTTAAAGGTGTAAAAGGTACTATACCAATAATAATTGAAGGTGCAAAGGAAAAAATTAATAAGTTTATATTTCCTTATGACAATTTAGAGGAAAGCTATTACTTTGAAGGTGGAGAGTATTACCCTTTTAAAACATTGAAGGAAGTGATTTCATATATTACATATGAGGATATACTACCTTATGAAGCGGACGATGAACTTAAAACTGAAGAAAATAATGAATTATTAGATTATGGTGGTATTATAGGCCAATATTCATCAAAAAGAGCACTAGAAATAGCGGCTGCTGGAAAGCATAATATTATAACATTGTGATACGGAGGCAAGGTGGCTAGAAATACTGTGTTTCCAGCACTTCTAGCTTTGTCTTATATTCATCGAATACCTCTTTATGCCTAACAGGTGGAAAAAGTCTTATATTCTCTAAAGTTTCAAGTGTTTTTTCTTCTTTAGTGTCTTCTGAAAAAGTTTCTTCATTTATATGTAGAATATTCTTGACCATTTCGGACATCTTTAATCTAGGCTGCAAATAAATATCTGATGGTGTACCTCCACTGTAGTTAGCTGGACCATATACAGTAATACATTCAATTATACTAAGCACTTCATTGACTGTATAAGTGCGTGTACCAAGCTCTTGCGTGCGTTTATCAAGTTCACTAATAAGTTCATAGGCATATTCTAACAGAACTTTAGATTCTTCTATATAAAGGATAGGTTTCTTTGTATACTTCTCAATTTGTTTCTGCACATCAGATAAAACTTCCTTGGTTTCTGCTTTTAAGAGCTTTAAGGTACGTGAACCTTCTCCTTCTTTATCTTCTTCATCTGCAAGTTGCTCATAATAGCTTCTCAACCTCTTATCAAGGCGATTTCGTTCTGCTTGTAACTGTTCTAACTTCTTAGGGTCTTTATTACGGTCAATGAAATCCAGTTTATTATGAATAGTTACACCTAGAGTGATGAGAACATCTTGTTTATCTTGATACAAGTCAACTGATAAAGCACCACTTGTAAGTCTTGCCATATACTCGGTAATTATACTATCGGATACATTCACGGAGTTACATACACCCAATCCCTTACGCTTTTTAAGTCCGCACTGATAAAACCCTCTGCCTTTATCACTGTTGTGTAGGTACTTATTACCACACTTACTGCATACTAAAAGCCCACCATATGGACTGCTTGGACTTGGTAGTCCCTTAGACTTAATCACATCATATCGTGAGGAACGCTTGTCCTGACATAAATTAAATAAGTCTTGGGAGATGATAGACTCAATATTTTCTGTGTCTGCCTCTAATAAATACTCGTCACGCACCTTGACAGATTTGTTATTACTAAATAGTTCACCAGCGTCGAACTTGCCTGTGTTCAAGTAACCAAAGTATTTTTCATTTTTTAGGATGTTAGCAATAGTGGTTATCCCAAACTCCTTGTTATTACGAGTTTTAATGCCACTTTCTGTTAAACATCTACTTATTACTCGTTCACCTACACCCGCAGTTCTTTCAACAGTACACTCACTACAGTTTAAGTCACAGGCTATGTCAGTATCATATACAGAAAGACATCCAGCATAGAGCCGATAAATACGATGAACAACCTCTGCCTCATCCTTTCTTCGTTCCAAACGATTATTTTCGCTTAAATTCTTTCTTTTAATATACTTATAACCATACAGTCTAGACGTACTTCGGACAGTCTTATTAGCTATGGAGCGTTCATTACCAGCCCTAACCTTACGGCTCAAATCACGGGAGAATAACTCATCAAAGTTCTGAAATAGCTGTATGATTGGTATGTCCGCCTCATTCTCTGTTGTTTTATCTATATCTAAAAATCTTACATATACATGTTTCTGGTGCAACTTACGCAATACATCCGTTATTAAAACATTCCGGCTGAAACGACTGGTATTACGCACCAAAATCTCCGTGAATTTTGGTACTCTATTGCTCACTAAAAATGTGTACTCTTTATACTTTACATTGACTTTCTTAATCTCCGCATCGTCTGTAACAGTAGTTAACTCCTCCACAGTATACTCATATTCTTTTATATCTAAACCCGCATCTATAAGCATCTGCTCAAAATACTCTCTATGGAGTAATGTTCCAGAAATACCGTGGTCTGCATATATCTTATGCAGTTTATAATCACTAGCATTTTTTTCAATAAAGTCTTTGAAAAAGCTTTCTTGATTACTCAAACTACTTGCCTGTGGACCACTCTTTGTCGAAACTCTACAATAACACGCTACTACTTTCTTCTTCTTACTCATATTAATATACATCCCCCTTTAACCTTGCCTGTATCACTTTATATAATTATTATGATACACGGAGAATACTACTAGCGTCAAATAAAACACAGGTAAGGAAACACTATGGGATAGGAAAGTTAGAGAATAGATAGTTAAAGGCCACATTCAGAACTGCTCTATACTAAATATTGGGGGTTTAATAAGTAAAATTTGTTAAAGGCATAGTTATTTTGAGCTACGGCACTTATGAATGTTAGTACGAAATTCGGCTAGTAAAACCCAACTAATCCGTAGTCGAACAATTGTTCAGACAGTAAACGAAATAATACTATTAGTGACAAGTACAGAGCCACTATGCACAATTACAGAACTACTATGCACAAGAAATGAGCTATTAGGCACAGGTATAAGCTAGTTTATACAACTATAAATCGCACTCTGTACAAACAGATTATCGTACAAAGTATTGATACAACTAGCATTAGAGGTCAAAGTCCCAGATAAAAACAGCTACGTTATTAAGATATTATTTTTGTATACAAAATACTAATATTTGTATACATAATTATTAATATTTTAAACTATCTATAAGCCCGCAGAGTATATGGAAACAGGGTTGTAGCGTGTAAGACAATTGTATACAATTGCATACAAAGTAGTGTTATTTGTATACAAAGTAGTGAAATTTAGAAGAAAATAAGGCTAAAATGTATACAAAATAAGATGCTGTATTACAAAATATTATTTTGTATACATTTTAATAAGATTGATAAGCCCGCTGAGTAGATACAGTAGGCGTTTAGCGTGTATACAATTGCATACAAAAATGTATACGAATTAAATACTTAGTACAGTAGCTGTCGAATGTAAACTTGTATACAAATTATAAGGCTAGATGGGAGTTTCAAAGGCCCTAAAGGTCGAATAAAAAGCTCTGCGTCATAGATTATAGTCATTCTTACTGCGTAAGAAGACAGTAATAGATTTATAAACCCGCAGACAGTTTAGGATTTATATAAAACCCCGCATTATTGTTTGGATTTGTAGACGGCTTTCACCTCGTGCGAGTAAAACCAACAAGGATTTTTAATAGTAATAATATAAGAGTTCTGGGGATTGATTAAATTATACACTTAATTGTCGCTCTGAGAAGTTCTGAGGGGGTTGTGGATGGGTTTTGGTGCATTTGTATTATGAGGGGTGTAAATTGCTCTGAGGGGCTTATTGGGGGTTAAAAGTACGGTGGGCTTGGAAAGGTTATATTTACGGGGGATTTGGGTTGGGACAGTTACAGAATATTTAGGAAAGTGACCATAATTACTGAGTTTGCGGACGGCTTTGTGAATTATAGAGTTATACAGATGGTGAGTAGAACTGCCGATAAAACTGACCTAGACCCACATTATTACTAAGGTGGCAATGAATATGGATTCAATAATTATAACCCCGCCATACTATGCGAGGTTATACAGTGCAAAGACAGTCACAAATTATAGACAGACTCAGCATAAATTCAGGATTTAGGGTCGGTCTATAATTAAAAACTATGTTCCAGATAAAACTCTAGTAAGTGCGAGTTTCTAGTATTTCGAGGTTTTCTCGGTCTATTATGAGGGTTTTACCAACGCTTAAACTTCGTGCGACTGTCGCTAACTCTGCAATAGATGAGCATATGAGGTGACCTTCCACCTGTTTAGGGGTAAATCCACCTGTTGTTGGGTCAGGGTAGTGGACTGTAGCATAGAGAGTAGGTGGCTCTTTGTAAACCTCTCTACGGGAAATAATTGTTCCTACGTGAACTACGGAAGTACCTCCATACTGCTCTGCTATTTTGGTGTTTGCGTCTAGCTCAATGGCAACATAATCCTCGTGGGTTCTATACTCTATGTTATTAAGTTCAGCTGATTCGTCTATTTCTGTAGTATCATTCATTAAGGTAAACCTCCTTTTAATTCTAGTATGATTAGACTTTAACTCTAGTAAGCTCAAAGTGTCAAGGTTCTAATAAGGCCAGTTGACTTAATGTAACATAAAATCATAGGATTACTAATCATATATTAAGTGACTGGAATGAGGTTTTTATACTGGATATTTATGTAAGATTTTTGGAAGTTGAAAAGGTATGAAAAAACTTTAAAAAACTCTTTATATATATAATAAGCCACCCTTTGTAACATTTTCGGATTAAACGCCTGTGACATAGGGGCTAAAGGCTCAAAATGATGGGTTGAAGAACAACTGGTAAAAATACCAAAATTTTCTAAACTATATTTTGAGGTGGGAGTGACTGCAATATCGAGGTTAACAGCTCATTTTATAATTAGGATTTAAAGTAAAACCCTATGATAATAAATCATAGGGTTAGCTCTACTATAATATCTTAGTTACATTACCATTTGTATCCAAATAAAACGTGTATGTTTTACCTTTTTCTTTGTACTTGTATTCAGTTTTGTTCTTAGTCTTTGTTCGATGTAGTCCTTGGCGTATATTTGTGTAATTAAGCCCTAAATCGTCTGCAAATTCTTTAGGTGTAGCGTATTCCTTGCCGTTGTAGACAATCTGTGTAGGTGTAATTGCTACATCTGTTGCTATATATGTCCAATTATCTGCACCTAAGCAGTAAGCTCTTTTAATACTACCATTATTGTGTTCTTTTACTTCACCCGGCAGCAAATTACCTAGATAAGCTTTAAGGTAGTCATAGCTCAAACCAAAAGCATCACAGTATTTTTTCAAAGTCAAGTATTTGTTTCCACTGTAAATTACTGGTCTGCTTGTACTGCGTAGGTCTAAGTTAACTTGCTTAAGCTCAATTTTCAAGTTGCTTGGTCTGTTATCACTACGAATACCGTTTATGTGGTTTGGCTCATAGTCAATTTCACAGCCATTAGCATCTATAGGCGGACAGCTGATTAATCTATAGTCTTCTGGATAATAAACCCAAGCACTAAGACGATGACCTGATATTCTGATAAAATCTTTGTAGTAATGGGTTGTTGCAATCTCTCTTATAGCTTTTAAGGCTTTATCATCTTCTTCGTCAAATGCTCTATTAGCCAAATCAAGTAAATGTCCATAAAGTTCCTCAGCTTCCTTGATTGCAATTTTACGTAGTTCTACATCTTTTGGTAGGAGCTTGTAGCTATACTCCTGTATTCCTTTTGCTTGCCACTTAATATATTCGGTTGTTTTAGCAAGGAGCTGTTGTAGTCTGTGTATGTGACCAGTTAAAGTAAGCCAGTTATAAGACTTAAATTGATACTCGGCATACTTAGTCTCAACTACTGTCGGCACTATCTTTAGGTACTGGCCATTTTCAGTTGCATGGATTACTAAAGCTCCATCAGCCAAATACGGAATACTTGCCTGTCCTGTCAGCATATTTGCTATTTCTTTGATTGTGTAGTCATTCACAGGCACTAGCATAGGCACTATGGATTTCACTTCTTCGTCTGATAAAACCTTTGTAGCACTTGTGGTTACTGCATTTGCTTTGATACTATCCAAAACATCTTGAATAGGTTTCGTTAAGTCAAAAAGACTAGGCAATATTGTAGTAGCTCTGTTTGCATCATCAATCAGTTGCACTTTACTTAAAGGTTCAACATCAGGTAGTGGTTCAGAGTCTGTGTAGTAGTCAGTTTGTACCTGTATATTGTGGCGTAGCTCTTGTGCAAGCTCGGTATAGTCAAGAATATTAGGGTTAAGCTTGTACAAAACTTTGAGTCTTAGAGACTTAGCAAACGCAAGCATACTCTTAATAGCACCGTGTGATAGAGCATCCTCAGATAAAACTGTCTCAGGTGATAGATTATTCAGAGATATTTCTAAGCAGGCCACTAAAGGTTGAACTATGTTGCTAAAATCTGAGTACCATTTCGCAGTAGCTTTTTGCTGAATTTCCACTGCATCTATGCTTGTACCTTGTGTATTTGCAAGATTTAAAACGTCTATTGTACTATAAAGGTCATCAAGTATTTCCTCAGCAGTAGGTTCAATAGGTTTAGTAGACTCAGTTGGCTCAGTAGGTTCTTCTGGGGCTTTAGTCAAAGGCATAGCATAAGCAGCACTAAGTTTTTGCACAAAGTCACTAATAAAGACTTCATTCGCATCAACTGCGATTGCTGGGTCTACTGACTTAACAGGTGTCTTAGCTTTCTTCGTTTTAGCTTTTGCAGCATTTCTGAGAGCTTTCAAGGTTGCTGTTATTAGCTTTTTAGTGTTTTCAGGAATTACTTTGTTTTCAAGTGCTTGTGATATTTCTTGCCAATCTAACGGTGACAACTGGTCTTTGCTAGCTTTTAGCATAGCTATAGTTTTAGGTTTTAGCTTATAGTAAGCCAAACGCTCTTGTATAAGCTGTTTATAAGGTTTTAGCTCTTTACTGATAAAAGTGTCAAGCTCTTTATTACAAGCGTTTCTTACAGTATCAACCTCAGAGATTAGAGCAATTATTCTACTAGCAGTCACGGTATTCCAGCGTAGTGGAGAATGAGAATTTGTTAGAAAATCATTTAAACCCTCGTAGAAATACCATTCAGCACCATTCTTATGGTTATCTATATATGCAGATATTTCGGCGTATATGTCTTTTTCAAGGCTGTACCCAGTTGGTGGTGGCTCAGGATTATCTATAATATCTATAAGAGTGACCATATAATCTTTAGCTGCAATTAGCTCCATACACTTAATATGAGGTGCAACCCATTTTGATATATAGTCTTCCTCGGTGATAGCTGTAGTATCAAAGTGGGGTAAAATATACTGGTGGATTGCACAGGCACACTCAACTAGAGCTTCTGGACAGTATTTAAGCATAGGTTGTTGACCATATGTGTAGGCATCTTGTCGGCACTTACTGTCAATAGCTTCTAAGGCAGTAATATCGAGTAGATTTAGCATTTGCTCCAAAGTATGTTTCGTTAGCATAATTACACCGCCTTAGCGTTTGACACTACCTCAAACCTAAGTCCGTTCGAGGTGCAGTAGAACAACTTCCTAATTGCATATGGGTCTTCGTCTTCTAATAAAACTAACTTTTCAATACTACCTTTTGATTTCTCATTATAAACAAAATCTGTCTCCACTTGTGTAAGTGGTTTGCCTTGCATATTACAGAGTGTATATGGCTTTGTTACTGTATTTATACTCATAATATTGACCTCCTAAAATATAGTTAAAATCTGCACAACTCTAATTGGAGGCCGCATCAACTAATGCAATAATTATCTTAAATCAGTTATCTTAAATCAGTAATTTACTTACTTTGTGTACGGATGTCCTATAACCGCTTGCTTACGTATATTGTAAAGATAGCTAATCACAGCACGTCTATAATGCTTATAAGTCCAATCTTTACCGTATTTTTGTAGCAAGTAGCTTTTAATTTCTGCAACATCTTCGTCCTCTAGTGCTATCGTATCGTCACAAAACTCGTCAATTCCTTCAACTGAGTCAGCATATAGCTCATAAAGGTCACATACTCTATTTTTTAGGTAGTAAAGGTAATCTTCTCTACCCAACTTGTAGTCCGTAGGGTCTTCACACATATGTGTTTCTGACTGCATACAGTAGTCAAGAGCTAGACGGTCTAGTAGCAATTTAGCCACATAGTCTGGGCATTTATGCTTTGAAAGTTCCCAATCTTTTAGGCTGGAAATTGGAACTCCATACTTTTCAGAAAGTTGCTTCTGTGTCAAACCTGATTGTTTACGAGCTTCTTTAATCATTTCTCCTGCTATTAAATTCATCTTTCATACCTCCTAACAAGTTTATATTTATTAATATAATTGTAGCCGAATTTCGGACTTTTGTCAATATTTTTAACAAATTACACACTTAAAGCTTAGATGTCTATGCTGTCGAATAAAACGATTTAGCAGTGTATAAAAAGCAAAAATTATATTTATAAAATTTACATAATTTATTTATAGTACAACAGTCAATTAAAAAGTTAGAGTGAAGCTTTACTTCACTCTAAGAGTTTTATAGAAGCTCTTAGAGACTTTAAAATACTTTGGTTATGTATTTATACCTCGTTCAAATAAAAAGGGTCTTTAAGGTGTTCTATGGAGCTTATAAAATTCATTATCATGCAATTCTACATTAAATGAGAAAAACTCCCGAAATAGGGAGTTTAAAGTCCTAGCGCTTCGTTTATCTCATCAAGTGTGACCTCACGCTCTTTCTTGGCTACTTGATGTGCATTGTACTTGGACTGTATATACTCGTCAACGGCTCTGAATATGCTTTCGTGTAAGTCAGTACAGCCCTCATAGTGTTTATAACCATAAGCATCGGTAAGTAAATCATAATAATACTTGCAGTTTTTAAGGCTGTTAGAGCTGTAATAATTAGCTTCCGCACCAAGTATAAGGCGTAGTTCCGACTCGTTAATATAGATACGGTCAAGACCAGATTTAGCCCATCTTTTGCATCCTAAAGATAGTAAAATATCGACTTTGAACTTCTGCATCGCTGGATTTAACATAATTCTCAATCCTCCTTTTAAATTGCTTTATTATACATAGTATTTGTGTGTGTATGTCTAGCATAAAATTACTCGCTGAGTGCCTTAAAGTAATGAGATTTCATCCAACTGCCTTCGTCAGCCTCAGTAATGGCGGGGTCCATTGCGTGAGGGTCTAAGGTGTAACCATCATATGTCATACACCCATTACCAAAGTATGTACCTCGAAAATATGTGGGTATTACCTGTAAACTGCCCTGACCACCTTGCATCACAACCACAATATCGTCGCAGTACAAGTAAGCACAATCGGCCCAATTACCGCTAAATTTTGTGCGAATATTGTATAATCCGTCTGAAAGACCAGATAAAGCAATCTTGGGTACATTTGCATAGTCCAAAGCTAAGGAACTTTTGCCATTAGCACCTGTGACAGTAATTTCAGGTGCTATATGAGATGATGCGGTTAGTTGGCGAGTTACACTACCCATCACAGTTGGGTGTAGTTGCTTCTGAATATCCGCTGTACTGAGGTCAACTATGCGACGCTCCATAATGGCTAAGCCATTGCTGTCTATGCTTTGATTTTTATAAGATACTGGTTCTATCAAATCTACTGTAAAAGTGCCATTATCCAAGTAACTAGGGGCTTGACCACTGATTACTAAGCTATTGTTCTGGACGCTTACTGTGTAATGGTAGGGCATACCGAGAGCAACACAGTAAACTTTAGCTGCTGTGTACGTTGAAGCATACGCTTTTGATGGTAGTAGAGCAGTAAGACAAACTGCGGATAGAACTGCACAGGCCATTAATTTTTTAAATTTATTAATCATAATTTTCATCCTCCTTTTTAATGTAACCCTAAGCAACCTTCAAAAGTACCTGTCGCATTTGTTACACTACTTGGTATTGTTGGTGTTGTGGTTAAGCTTACGCAATTAAAAAAAGTATAAGCCATACTTGTCACACCATTTGGTATCGTCGGTGGTGCTGTGGTCAAGCTTGTGCAATTATTGAAAGTTCCGGTCATATCTAGCACACCATCCGGTATTGATGATGCTGTGACTAAGCTTGTGCAATTATAAAAAGTGTTACTCACATTTGTCACATCATTTGGTATTGCTGGTGCTGTGGCTAAGCTAGTGCAACCACCAAAAGCACCAGCCATATCTACTACATTACTTGGTATCGTGGGTGCTATAGCTAAGCTTGTACAATTATAAAAAGTGAAAGACATACTTGTGACATCGACAAAAATTGCATCATCATCTAATTTTACTTTAACTGGTATTTGCCCTTCTATTTTTCCTCCAATAAAACTTCCTTTATAGCCGTTACTCCAAGCGTTCTGGGTACTATTTAAGCACACTGTACCTACTATTCCGTCTACTACTTTACATGCACTCCATAAATCCATATTAACTGGATTTCCCCAAGCATCTACTCCCAAATTTGCTGATGTTTGACCTGTTGGGGCTTTTACACTTGACCAATCAAAACTTGCCCATTGTGACGCTGTTAACATTTTTGCTGGGTCACCTGATGATAAAGTAGCGGTAATATTTGTTGTTGTAGTTACTGTGCTTGTACCAGTATATTCAGGTGACTCAGGATGCTGTTTCTCATTCTTAAAAACACCACTTATTTTCGGTAAATCTCTACCTTTTTCATCTTTTCCCTGTACATACTCTCCTGTCTGAAATGTATACACTCCCGATAAAACCTGTGAACTTCCATCTGTCTTATACAACGCATATGTATACCCTGTAGTAGGTGTGAATACATTAGATGCTACATTTCCTAGCGGCTTTTGTGTATGATATACTAATCCTTTATAATCTACCCACCAATAGCTGAAATGTGGTAGTTTACCTAGATAGTTTGGTACTATCTTACTGAAATCTACATTTTGTGAACTTCCATCTATCGGTTGAGGTTGGCTTAAACTTACATCAGCACCTTGTAAGGTTGGATAGTTACCATTATCTACATAGTATAAGGCTACTGCTTTTTGTACTGCATTTATCTCTGATAAATCCGCCGCATCCTTTGATTTATCTATCTTTCCAATAAAACTCGGTATCGCTACTGCTGCTAATATTGCTATTATTGCTACTACCACTAACAATTCCAAAATCGTAAATCCTTTCTTATTCCTTAACATAATTCAACAACTCCTTTTTTTAATTTGTTAGAGAATTTTATCTTTGGCCATATTTTTAGTATTAACTATCATATGGATATGCTAATCCTAATACACCCTCCCGAGTGACTGTCAGGTATGTTCCTGAGCCTTCACCATCACCCGCTTTGTAGTCAGTAGGGAATGGAGATAGCCAACCGCTCAAGATAAAAACATCATTTTTAATGTAACCACAACGATACAAGGCTACTAGCTCTCTTTTTGTGTCAAGTTCTTGTAGTAATTCCAATGCTTTCAGCCTTATGTCTTTGGGTGGTGGTGATAGTGGTGAGGTTATACAACCTGTTAAACGTAGTGTGTGTGCGTAAGTGTGATTACTCCACACTAGCTCTAATGGAGCTATAGGCATATCATTAAACCAATATAGCTCGAAGTCTGAGTACACTCCACGATTATATCGTAGGATTGGAGGTGCTACATCAGGGTAAGCTAAGGCTTTGAGTTTGTCATTTAAGGCAAATAAAGCCTTTGCATGTTGTTGGAGCAGTTGTTTACAATCTTTTGTAATCATATAATTCTTATTCCTCCTTAATTTTTGTTGAAATTGGGGTTATTCGACCTTTGGCACTCACTTTTCCATACACAATCATCGTATAATTGCTTAAATGATACACACTTTTATTACGTAATGAGTCTAAGTATTCAGCGTAATACGTGTCACCTGTTATGCCCCAAGACCTAAAATAATCCTGTATATACCGACTATTCCACAATTCTAAAGGTGTTTCATATTCAGAATGAATATGACCTTTAATGTAAGAGCTGGTAGCTGTATATGCAATAATTATGCGATAGGCCGCATCACGAGGCTCACAGACAACTGAGGTAGCTGTTACTATTTTGGATGATTTGACCTGAGCTATAACCTCAGCTAAATCAGGTAGTTTACGCCATTTATATATGTTCTTAGGGTCTATACCTAGTAAGTGAGCTATGTGTCTAAGTGATTTACCCTCTAATAAAAGGTATTCAAACCATTGTAATCCCGCAGAAGTTCGTACTACAGCCAATTTCTCAGCAGTAGATAGAGTGTGCAGGTTAGTTAAATCCATAGTGGTCGCACCTCCCAATAAAAAATCACTTGGTAAATGTAGATGATGGAGGAGTAGGATTTTTGGGTTTAAGTCCTTCTTTAGCCTCACGAAATAGAGCTTCTAGTGCTTTCTGACGCTCAACTGGGTCGCCATCATAAGGTTTTTTGAACAGCTGCGATAAATATGTCGGCTCAATATGAATTGGTTCTTCTTCTTTAGGTTTGCGTTTATAATTTAATTTGCTCAAATCAATACGATTATCAATTTTCTTCTTATCATCCATAATATTTACCTCCTTTTATTTAGTCTGTTTTATGCTAGACATAGCCTCGGTTGCAAGGGTCTGAGCTAGTAATTCTAAGTCAAATAAAATCTTTCCGTTTTCCGTTGTCCTGAGGTGGGGAAATCTACCTTCCTTAGCTCCTTTGCGTAGAGCATAGGTCGAAAGTCCTGTTAACTTAGCTGCTTGTGTGATATTTACTATCTGTGCCATTTGTCTAAACCTCCTTAAACTTATTAAAATTTATCTTTATTTATAGAAACTAACAGGCCTGACTTGAATTTCAATTCAAAAGCAAATTTTTATAATTTTATAATTGTATAGCATAAAAAACCCCCTCATACGGTGTTACACTCGTATGAGGGGGTTTATGTATTAATATTTATTTAGTTTAGCCAATAAAACCTTAGTTAACTCTAGCTCCATTACTGCCAAATACAGAGCCATCTATTACAGTATCGTGAGCCATAGCACCACTTGATGTTAGGTAGTACAAGCTACCCGTATAATATAACCAGCCTGTTTTCATTCTGCCATTACCATCTAGATAATACCAATTTCCATTGTCATTAAGCCATCCACCCTTCATATTACCGTTGCTGTCATAGTAACGCCAGTAGTCATATTCTTTATGCCAGCCGATTATTTTAGTTGGTGTAGCAGTAGTAGTTGTTGTTGTATTGGTAGTTGTACCAGTAGTATCAGTATCAGCAATTGCACCTGTAGCTTTATCTTTCCAAATAGCGCTAAAGTTTTCGCCGTTAAAAACTGTTTCAGTTTTTAGTTCAACACCTTTTGTAGAGAATCCGAATTGAGCCTGATACCAACCAATAAAATCGTAGCCATCACGAGTTGGATTAGCTGGTATAAGCTCCTCTGGAAACAATACCACTGAGTCACTAACCGCAGTTGGAAACGATACTGAGCTTACAACTGAACCACCTTTAGAGTCAAAGTTGATAGTATAAGTGTATGGCTTATAATTTTTGACATATATTACACAACCAGCTTCTGTGACTGCATCAGTGTCTAAATCCCACGGGATTGTACAAGCAGCATCTTTGTAAAGGTCTTTTGCCTTAAAACCGTAGGTTGAGTCTAGCGTGTCACCCGCACTAAGGTTAGTGTCAACTTCTTTGACTACGTTTTGAATTATACCTTGATAAGTCGAATAAAACAGTAGTTTACCATCAAATATACTGTTTTCGCTGTTCACTAGCCCTGTTGTATCGGCATCAGTATGATAAATGAGTGACCATTTTTCGTAGGGCATGTCGAAACATTGGTTAGCACTAGCGTTTTGCTTTGACCACTCGCCTTTGTAAACATTGTTCCTATTGTCATAGGTAGGGTCTGCGAACAACCAATTTCCTCCTACATAAGTTTCAACCCAAGCGTGCGATTGTGAACCTCTGTAGCCCCATATCTCTTTTGCTGGTATACCCGCAGCACGCAAAAGTGACACTGTAAATGCAGCATAGCCTTCGCATAGCGTTTTGTCACCCGCTATAATCTCAATACCAGCCGAACCCCTATTCCCCGTATCATTAGGATTAAAATAATTTACTTTACCAACAGACTTTTTATCACGACTAAAGTCTCCATCATACCATAAATTTTCTGAGACATAAGTGCTTATCGCCTTAGCCTTACTGTAGTCATCTGTAATTCCTGCTGTTATGCTTTTCGCAGTCTTATTTAGATAATCAATATAAGACTGTGAGAATTGTTCTGACTGCTGTCTGTAGTGATAAAGTGTACTTTTGTCCGCTTTTTCACTTGAAGCGTATCTTTTATTGTTTGCAATGTTTGCCTCGATTGATGTGTCTACTGCAAAAGCAGGTATAGTTGAAGTTAAAGTAATTGTAGTAGCTAATAAAACCATTAATAATTTTTTAATTATCATAATAAAATCCCCCTAAAATTTTAAATTAATACTTTTATAATACAGGATAATCTACTGTAATAGCAATTAGTTCCTCTAGTTCCTAAAAGTACCTTGATGTAAGTATAGCGCAAAAAATAAACTGATGTCAATTGATTTCAGTTTATTTTTGTAGTATACTTAATTTGAGGTGATAATATATGAGAACTGACTTAAAAAACAGGACTCCAGTTAATTCTGCAGTTGATACAAAAATTCTGAATGAACTAAAAGAATACTCGAAGAAAACTGGTGCACCTGTATCAAAGCTCTTAGATAGAGCAATTAAAATGTTTTTGGAAGCTGCTGAAAAATAGCGGCTTCTTTTATTTTATATAATTTTTATACAAATAAAGAAGTAACTAATATAATACTTATCTAGCTCTGTAAGAACCATAGAGGGTTGTCAAAATCAGTTTTAATATATTTGTACCATAAATAATTAAAAACTCTTTTAGGTGCGTATATGAGCTTCAATTAAAAGTAAGTGAGCCATTAGTATCGTCAGCGTCGAATAAAACTACTTGACTAAAGTATCATTTACCGCTTATTGTAGTATCAAATAAGGTGTCAACAAAAAGAGTTCTTTTTGATGACACTTGAAAGTTAATAATAATAGCTTGTAAACATAGTAAAAACAGCTCGGTTGTGTCAACGAAACTATTTGCACCTTTTCTTTGGCAAATAGGTAAATAATATAATTATGAGAGGATGATTAGGTATGGATTTCGGCTATTGTAGATGTAGCACCAACGAAAGTAGACAAGACATCGACCGCCAAAAGCGAGAGCTAAGAAAGCTAGGGATTAAAGAAGAAAACATTTATTTTGAATATGTATCAGGGAGTAAAGCCGATAAAATCGAATGGAACAGGCTACTAAGTGTGATAAAGTGTGGCGATAGCATTGCAACCACGGAGGTTAGTAGACTTACAAGGTCTACGAAACAACTTTGTGAAATAATTGATATAGCAAGAGAAAAACAGCTGAAATTGGTCATAGGCACATTTGTTGTAGATTGTAGCAATGAGATTGACCCAATGACTCAGGGTATGATAATGATGTGGGGTGTATTTGCGGAAATGGAGAAAGCCATTATATCGCAAAGGGTTAAGTCAGGTATGGCTAACGCTGCAAGTAAAAATATAGTCATAGGCCGCCCTAAAACAACAATAGATAATTTACCTAGTAACTTTCTCCGTCACTATACTAAGTATATAAATAAGGAAATAAATATAACGGAACTGGCTAGACTATGTGATTGTAGCCGTCAAAGCATATACAAATACATCAGTATTTATAGTTCAAAGGTGGAGGTGTAATTATGAGCCTGTATTGTATTAATTGTAATGAGTTTATAGAGTCTACAAATAAAAAGTGCAAGTGCAAAACAAGTGATTTAATAAGTGTAACAAAAAATATGATACCTGTTGCACTAATAGCTGGTAGTCTTGGGTTACAGGTAGCTAGTGCTTTCTGCTTAACTGAAACACACAAAAAATCCACCTCAGTTCAAGCAGAATTATACTTCAAATGTACATATCCCGAGGAATTGCTACAAGACTTGCCAAATACATGGTACTGGACAGACTATGTGACGCTTGAACATAAAGTGCTATGCTCCTGTTTATCTTATGAGGCTGAGTATGTAGATACAGGTGCTATGAGCTTAGATGAATTTGTCAATGGTGTTATAAACAGTTTAGTAAGGTACTTAGAAACTTTTGATAAGGGTGGTCTTACATCAGTTTTAACATTACTTGAAAGTTAATATAAAGAACCATAAAGACTAATAAAGCCTTAGAATGTAAATAGCTATAACCTTAGTTAATTCAAAGGTTATAGCTTAATTATTATAGGTATTTCTTTATTTGTTTGGCAACTTCATAAGCTAGTTCAACAGGTACAGCATTACCAATCATTTTGTGTCCTGTATCTAATCCTGTGTAGATAAATTCAAAGTCATCAGGGAATGTTTGTATTCTAGCACATTCTCTAACACTCAACCTTCTATACAATTCCTCTTTACCCGGTGCAAATATTCGCTTATTCTTCTCAACTTGCAACATTTTAGGTGCTTGTGGATGTAATGGAGCTTGCCTTCCAGAAGCTTGTATTGTGTAACTTGGTTCATCCCACGCTCTAACCCTGTTACGACTCATATAAATAGTAGAATAACTACCAATAAAATATTCGTGATTTAACACCTTACATTCGTCACCATTAGTCTTATTCTTTTCTAACGCTGGAAGAACATTATCTTTTAAGTCCTGTATCGCATCACTAAGTTTTGGTTTAAAGTCCAACGGAGTAGGAAACTCAAAGTTAGTAATGCCTAAATCTCTCCTAAATCCAACATAGAATACTCTGTGCCTATCTTGTGGTACATTATAATCGTTAGCATTTAACATTTCAATGTGTACGTCATAACCAATACCTGCACTCTCAAAGTGATGTATAATGTTCTGTACAGCCTCAGAGTGTCTTTTAGCCATCATACCAGACACATTTTCAGCTAAAAAGAACTTAGGCTGCTTATCCCTCAATAATCGGATAAACTCATAAAACAGCTGACCACGAGCATCCTCGATACCTCGTAATGCACCAGCTTCTGACCAACTTTGACAAGGTGGTCCACCTATTATACCGTCACACTCTGGAAATTGGTCTGAACTTATCTTTCTTATGTCACCCTTAATTAAAGGTGTGGTATGGTTCTTTTCATAAGTTGCCCATATGTTTTTGTCAAATTCATTTGCTGCTACTATCTCAAACCCAGCCTTCCGAAAACCTAGGTCCAAACCTCCCGCTCCTGAAAATAAACTGATTAAATTCATTTTATCCACCTCACGCTTATACTGTAAATGTTACTAATTTAGCTGAACGAAGTATAGCAGGGTTATCAGGTGTCTTAATTTCAACATTTAATATATTTAAACCCTCAACCTCTGTTGCTAACTGCTCCAACTCATCTGTATATTCTAATGTATCGTACTTAGCTTGATTTATCAATGCCATAAAGTTTAATTGTTTGCTTTCATCTCTATTGTATATATAATTGAATACTTTCATAGGGTTTTCAATACCCCACATACCCCTTACTCTTAGGTATGTTATACCAAGTGGGTCAACTCTGTTTACTCTACCTAACTCGTTTGTTTCTGCAAATTCAACTCCCGGGATAGAATTAACTCCTTTACTTATTACATCTTTTATTCTTGTATAAATTACCTCACTTGCAGCATAATCTATCCCATACACCATACACAAACTTGATAGCAGATTATTTTTTACTACACCGACAGCATATATAATATCTTTTTCGGTCCATTGTTCACAGTTTCTGCAAGCATCTGTAAGCATTTTGCTATTAGCAAATATCTTAGCCTTTGGATACGAACTGTTCAAAGCTAGAGAAGACCCTTTACTCTCAATCTTCTTAACCTCTATTGCATCGCCACCTCTTATAATGGAATCTGGCGGATTGTTCTGGTTTCCTAGATAACTGAAACATTGACTTATCCTTCTGTTTCTTACAGTCATATCACTTTCATTAACAGTACCTGCAAATATATCTTTTATATATTCTTCAAGAGCTTCGCCCATACTATTTGCTCTGTTATGACTTTCAGAGTATTCTTTAAGCTCAACAACTGGCTTATTAACTAGATTAATGATTGCTCTTATAATATTAGTTTCCATATTAGACACCCCTTAACATATTTTTCGTATCACAGTATATACAATATTATTAAACTTTAAGTTATTCATAAACATAACTTCACCAAGTGTACATTATATCACTACCCAGAGCTTATTTCCAGATATATGCGTAATATTGTCGCCGGCCGATAAATACCTCTGTTAGAACTATTATTTTATGTTCTTAAATAGATGTACATATATTAAGGAAGAAACTCGCCAAAACATAGTGCAAATAAAACACAAATAGCTACAGCCCTAGCAGTTATAAGGGTTGTAGCTATTTGTATTCTAATAATTTAACTGAGCAAGGTGTATAAGCTTGTCTAACTGTGTACTAATGGTTAGCACATCGTCATAAACCGCTTTATAATCAGCACTCATTAAAGTGTTTAATTTATCTCTAAGTGTATCTATTTCATCATCTATATCTTTAGATATATCCCTCTCTATAACATTAACCCCCTTATTTTACCCTTAATATTCAAAATATGTATAACGTTTATACATATTATACTATAATCATTGTGTAAATTACAATATTATACAATAGTCATTTTTAGCTGCGGAGTTTCTTCCTTTATATACGGCCCAATACTTGTACATATAAAGGAAGAAACTTCGCACAAACATAGTACAAATAAAAAATAACCTTAGGGAATTTACTAAGGTTATTTTTAGTTCTACGATACTGATAAAACGGCTTGAACACTAGGTTTAAGCACACCTTGCTTCTGTAACCTAACATTATTCTTTATGGAGAACCAGGTTGTGGGAAGACAATGCTTGCAAAAGCTTTAATATCAATTTTGCCATCCTTATCTAAAGAAGAATTAATAGAAATTGCAAAAATTTATAGTGCATCTGGTCTTATAACTAAAACATCCCATATTAGTAGACCTTTCAGGGCACCACATCATACAACCACGAGAGCAGCCTTAGTTGGAGGCGGTAAAGAAATAAAGCCAGGGGAAATAACCCTTGCACATAACGGAATATTATTCTTAGATGAAATTTTAGAATTTAAAAAAGAGGCTTTAGAATCTTTAAGGGAGCCACTTGAAGAGAAATATGTAAATATAAATAGGCTTAGTGGTAGTTACCAAATGCCAGCTGATTTTCTGCTGATTGGTGCATTTAATCCTGTCGATAATAATGAAGAAAGAGGATGTCTTGAGGATAAATATTATTTAAATACTAGAATTAAAAAATATTCTAATAAATTTTCAAGTGCGTTACTAGATAGGATTGATATTTTAAATTATGTTCCTAGATTAAATTATGATGAAATAAAGAATGAAAGAGATACCTATGATTCAAAAGTTATGAGAGAAAATGTACTAAGAGCTAGGGAAGTTCAAAAAGAAAGATTTAAAAACACTATATATAGATATAATTCTGAAATTAAAGGAAAGAATATTTTTGAAATATGCAGAGTTAATAATAAATGCACAGAAATACTAGAACATTTTTACAATGATTCTAATGTGTCTTTAAGAGGATATGGGAAAGTAATAAAACTATCAAGAACAATAGCAGATATAGAAAATGAAAAAGACATACTAGAAGGACATCTATTAGAAGCTTTTAGTTATAGAAAAAATATTAATGGGGAAATTATATAGAGAGGATTGGATTATATGGATTATGATTTATGGTTAATACTTCTTGATATATCAAATTTTCAAAAAAGAAAGTTAATCGAGAGATATAAAACGCCTAAAAATGTATATAATAATTTTGAAGAGATATTAAAAGAAAATAAAATAATATCAAAAAAATTAAAAAATTTTCAGAAAGACGATATGTGCTATGAAATTCTAAATCTTAAAGAGACGTTAGATAGAAAAAATATAGGATATATTACATACGCTAATCCTTTATATAGAGAGAAATTGAGTGGAATTCTAGATACTCCATATTTTCTGTTTTATAGGGGAAATATAGATATTATAAATAAGAGATCTATTGGAGTTGTAGGGGCAAGAAATTACTCGAGTTATGGACTAACTGTAACAAAACTCTTGACAAAGGAGCTTATTACTAATAATATAACGCTTATAAGTGGAGGTGCAAGAGGAATAGATTCTATTGCCCATAAAACTGCATTGGATAATAACGGATATAATATATCTGTATTAGGATGTGGAATAGATATAGCTTATCCATCTGAAAATAAGGATTTGTTTTCAAGGATAGCAGAAAATGGAGTAGTAATTTCTGAATTTTTGCTTGGCACACCACCATTAAGAGAAAATTTTCCTAGAAGAAATAGAATAATTAGTGGTCTTAGCCAAGGTGTAATAGTAATTGAAGCCTCAGAAAAAAGTGGGTCATTAATAACGGCAAGGATAGCATTAGAGCAAGAGAAGACGGTTATTGCGGTTCCGGGTTCAATATTGTACAGTGGAGCGAGTGGTTCTAATAAATTACTTAGGGACGGTGCTAGTATTTGTACAGACGTTCAGGATTTAAGAGTTCTACTAAGCTTAGAACATGTTAATATTTCACCTATGAAGTCTACGCCAGAAAAAAGTGAAATATTAGAGATAATAACAGATTCACCAGTTCACATAGATGATATTTTTAAAAATACGTCTGTTGATAGAGGCTCTTTATATGCACTATTATTTGAAATGCAAATAAAAAGTGAAATTATCTGTTTGCCAGGGAATTACTATGTGAGAACAATTTAAATATACAGGGGGGTGAATACTTCATAAATTTTATGAAGTAGTGCTATGGGTCAAAAACTTGTAATTGTCGAATCGCCAGCAAAAGCGAAAACAATCGGCAAATATTTGGGAAAAAATTATATTGTAGAAGCATCAATGGGTCATGTTAGAGATTTACCAAAGAGTAGATTAGGCGTTGATATAGAAAATAACTATACTCCTAAGTACATAACTATTAGAGGAAAGGGTGAATTAATAGATAAATTAAAAAAAGCTGCTAAAAAAGCAGATAAAATTTATCTGGCTACCGATCCTGATAGAGAGGGCGAAGCTATTTCGTGGCATTTAGCTAATATTTTAAAAATATCAGAAGATGAAACATGCAGAATTGTATTTAATGAAGTTACAAAATCTGCTGTTAAGGCATCTATAAAAGAAGCTAGAAAAATTGATTTAGATCTAGTAGACGCACAACAAGCAAGAAGAATATTAGATAGACTTGTTGGTTATGAAATAAGTCCAATTTTATGGAGAAATGTAAAATGGGGACTTAGTGCAGGAAGAGTGCAATCAGCTGCTTTGAAATTAATATGCGATAGAGAAAAAGAAATAAATGAATTTATTCCTAAAGAGTACTGGTCTATAGATTGCACACTTAAAAAAGAAAAAAAGAAGTTTCCGGTGAGACTTTCAACATATAAAGGTAAGAAGATTGAAATTGACAATGAAGAAATGTCAAATAAAATTGTAAAAGAAGTTGAATTTGAAAAATTTATTGTGAAAAACATAAAGAAGGGGAAAAAAATCAGAAATCCACTTCCTCCTTTTACAACAAGTACACTACAACAAGATGCAAATAAAAAATTGAATTTTATGACTAAAAGAACTATGTCTATAGCACAAGGACTTTATGAAGGTGTAGAAATAAAAGGCTATGGAACAGTTGGGCTAATAACATATATGAGAACTGACTCAGTAAGAATTTCAGAAGAAGCACAAGGAAGAACTAAAGAATTTATTGAAAATACGTATGGTGAAAACTATGCACCAAGTTCTCCAAGAATATACAAAAGCAAAAAAAATATTCAAGATGCCCATGAAGCTATAAGGCCTACTTATGTGGAGATTACACCACAAATTGCAAAAGAAAATTTGAATGCAGAACAATATAAGTTATATTCATTAATATGGAATAGATTTATAGCAAGTCAGATGGCATCATGTGAATTAAATACAAATTCAATAGATATATTAAATGGAGATTACAAATTTAAAGCATCAGGTTCAGTTATTTCTTTTGATGGATTTATGAAAATATATGAATATTCTCAGGAAGAAGATGATGAAAATTCAGTGCTATTACCAGAACTCGAGGAAGATGAAGAACTTAAAACAGATTCACTTAAAGGGACTCAACATTTTACTCAACCGTTACCTCGATATACGGAAGCATCTTTTGTTAAATTATTAGAAGAAAAGGGAATTGGAAGACCCAGTACTTATGTACCAACTATTTCAACTTTGCTTGGAAGAACCTATGTTATTCGTGAAAAGAAAAACTTAGTACCAACAGAGCTTGGGGATATAGTAGATAATATTATGGGTGAATATTTTAAGCAAATAGTGGATGCTGATTTTACAGCAGATATGGAAAAAAAGCTTGATAATGTAGAAGATGGAAATGAAAATTGGAGTAAAATAGTTGGAGAATTTTTTGATCCATTAAAAATTGCAATCGAGAAGGCTGAAAAAGAAATATCGAAAGTTGTAATTGAAGATAAAGTCAGTGATGTAAAATGCGAAAAGTGTGGACGTATGATGGTTATTAAAAGAGGTAGATTTGGAGAATTTTTAGCGTGTCCAGGATATCCAGAATGTAAAAATGCTAAACCTATAGTTGAAGAGTTGGATGTACCATGTCCAGAATGCGGAAAAACTATTGTAGCTAAGAAAAGTAAAAAAGGGAAGAAGTTCTTTGGATGCCAGGGATATCCAGAGTGCAAATTTGTTAGCTGGTATGAACCAGTAAAAGAAAAATGTCCTAATTGTAATTCTTATATGGTGTTGAAATATTCGAAGACAAAAGGAAAGTATATACAATGTGCAAATAGTGAATGTAATTATAAAGAAGAAATTAAAAAGGATGCAACAGAAGAAGAATAGAAATAAAAGTCCGGAAATAGCATTGATAAAGATAAAATATTATTTTGTCGATTACACCAAAAGAGTGTTGAAAAGCAGAATTTTATATGATAAACTAGTCTTAATAGCAACTTGTAAAAAAATTCAATAAATTAAGAATTTTCTAACAATTATATTATTTTTATTTAAATCAT
>Ga0302173_10000232_pt1 | contig 30051 bp, 20 predicted proteins | sample I_Fen_N3_1_FD_198785 | JGI IMG/M metagenome (GOLD analysis project Ga0302173, IMG submission 198785) | Peat permafrost microbial communities from Stordalen Mire near Abisko, Sweden - I_Fen_N3_1 | ecosystem: Environmental > Terrestrial > Soil > Wetlands > Permafrost | place: Sweden: Abisko... | reverse complement strand
GGTTTTACTTTTGAAATTAACGGAACAAAGTATTTAATACAAGAGATTAATTAAGACATGGATTATTTATACTTGATATGTAGTTTGTCTTTTTTTATTGCGGCTTTTGCTTTTTATAAAATACATAAACTTTGGTATAAAGATGTTACTGAGAATAATAAGCTATATAAGTTTGAAATAAAGGCAAAAATCTTTAAGAACTGGGGAGTAATTCTAATGTTAATAATGATGGGAATAGCTTATTTTTTTAAAGCAATGCTTTAACCGAAAAGTTTGCTATTTCTTAGAACGAAGGATTTCTGTTTGAATGCGAATACAATCTTTGTCGATTTACGAGTGCGATTTCTCTCCCCACGCTTCGGGATCGAAATGACAAGATTAACTAAAACAATAATTCTTCAACTGCTTTTTTTCTTCTCTTTGAGAATTTTCTAATGATTTTTAAATATCATACAATTTAATTCAATAATCGCTTTAAAAGCTTGTGTTTTGTGCTTTAATTAGGTTTCAAATTGAAATTTATAAGTTTCGAGCTTTTTTTAGTGCTAAAATTTTACATTTTATATGTAAATTTATAAAAATGGTTTTAAATTTAAACTAAAATGAATATTTATGTTTTTCAATTGTAACTGATATTGCATCTTTGTCTTATCAAAATAAAAATTACAATTAAAAATATAGAATTATGTGTGGAATCGTATGTGCCTTTGATCTAAAACAAAAAGCCGAAACTTTAAGACCTCAAGTATTAGAAATGTCTAAAATCATTCGCCACCGTGGACCGGACTGGAGTGGAATTTACAGCAATGATAAAGCAATTCTTTCGCACGAGCGTTTGGCGATTGTAGATCCAGCTTCAGGAAAACAACCTTTATTTACAGAAGATAAAAAATTGGTTTTGGCTGCAAATGGTGAAATTTACAACCACAGAGAATTACGTAAACAATTTGAAGGAAAATATAATTTTCAGACTGAAAGTGATTGCGAAGTTATTTTAGCGCTTTACAAAGAAAAAGGACCTCACTTTGTTGATGAAATGAACGGAATCTTCGGATTTGCTATTTATGATGTAGATAAAGATGAGTATTTTATTGCTCGTGACCATATGGGAATTATTCCACTTTACATTGGTTGGGATCAACACGGAACTTTTTATGTAGCTTCAGAGTTAAAAGCTTTAGAAGGATATTGTACAAAAATTGAGTTGTTTCCTCCGGGACATTATATGACAAGCAAAGACGGTGAATTTGTACAATGGTACAAAAGAGACTGGACAGATTATGATGCAGTAAAAGACAACGAAACTAGTATTCCTGCCATTAAAGAAGCTCTAGAGGCAGCGGTTCACAGACAATTAATGAGTGATGTTCCTTACGGAGTTTTACTTTCTGGAGGTTTAGATTCGTCTATTACTTCGGCTGTAGCCAAAAAATTTGCACAAAAACGTATTGAATCAGATGATACTACAGATGCTTGGTATCCGCAATTGCACTCTTTTTCAGTTGGACTTGACGGTTCTCCAGATTTAGCAGCGGCTCAAGTTGTAGCAAAACATATTGGAACTATTCACCACGAAATTAAATTCACTATTCAGGAAGGTTTAGATGCTGTTCGTGATGTAATTTATAACTTAGAAACGTATGATGTAACTACTGTTAGAGCATCAACTCCAATGTGGTTAATGGCGAGAGTTATTAAATCAATGGGAATCAAAATGGTCCTTTCGGGAGAAGGAGCAGATGAGTTATTTGGAGGATATTTATATTTCCACAAAGCACCAAACGCAAGAGAGTTTCACGAAGAAAACGTTCGTAAATTAGGCAAGCTTCATATGTACGATTGTTTGCGTGCTAACAAAAGTTTGGCAGCTTGGGGAATCGAAGGCCGTGTTCCGTTCTTAGATAAAGAATTTATGGATGTGGCGATGAGAATCAACCCACAAGATAAAATGATCAACAAAGAACACCCAATGGAAAAATGGGTTGTGCGTAAAGCTTTTGAAGATATGTTACCTGAAAGTGTTGCCTGGAGACAAAAAGAGCAATTTTCTGATGGAGTAGGATACAGCTGGATTGATACTTTGAAAGAAGTGGTAGCCAAAGAAGTTTCGGATGAACAGTTGGCAAATGCGAGATTTAAATTCCCATTACAAACACCAACTTCAAAAGAAGAGTATTATTATCGTTCGATTTTTGCAGAGCATTTCCCAAGTGATGCAGCAGCTTTATGTGTGCCTCAGGAAGCAAGTGTGGCTTGTAGTACAAAAATTGCTTTGGAGTGGGATGAAGCTTTTAAAAACATGAATGATCCTTCTGGTAGAGCGGTTGCAAGCGTTCACGACGACGCATACGCGAAAGCATAAGCAAGAATTTTTAGAATTAGTATATATTATTTCCGAAAGACGTTCTCAGTAATGAGAGCGTTTTTCTTGTCTAAAATTGTTAAATTCTATTATTTCAATTACTTAAAAATGATTATTAGATAATTGTTTCACTTTCTTTTTTATATTTGAAGATTGTTGAAGTAAAGTTAAAGGTTTGATATTGAGTTATTTTTTTTTGAGTAATATCAGAAAATATGAGTTAATTTACTGTAGAGACTAATGTTATAATAGTTTTATACTTTGCATGAGGCGAGGTTATAAATAAAATCAATAAAAATATAGAATAGTATGTCTGGATTGTTAGCCGTGATTGGTAAAGGAAAAGACCCACAACTTGTACAAGATCTTTCTAAAAGAATGTCGCATCGTGGTCCTGATGAAAGAGATTTTCATATAATGGAAAATGGTAGTATTATTTGCCATGAAAGTTTGTCGATCATTGATTTGAAATCGGGAAAACAACCCATTCAAGGAACTAATAAAGCCTGGATGGTTCACGATGGAGAAATTTATAACTATCAGGAATTAAAAGATACCGTTTTAAAAGAACATACATTTAGAACAAAATCAGATTCGGAAGTGATTGTGCATTTGTACGAAGAATTTGGATATGATTTTTGTAATAAACTGGATGGAGATTTTGCTTTTGTAATTATTGATGGAGATAATTATATAGCAGGAAGAGATCCGATAGGAGTAAAACCGCTGTATTATGGGTTGGATGAAAGAGGAAGGATTTATTTTTCTTCAGAGATGAAGTCAATTGCAGATCAGTGTAAATCATTTTCGACTTTTCCTCCAGGACATTATTATACTGGGAAAACAGGTTTTGTAAAATATTACCGACCTGAATATGAAGATTATGAAAAAGCAAATCAAGCACTCGATTTAGATTTAATTCGAAACACTTTTATAGAGGCTACCCGTAAACGTTTAATGAGTGAAGTACCTGTTGGTGTTTTACTTTCGGGAGGTCTGGATTCGTCTTTAATATCTGCAATTGCAACTCGATTATTAGCTGGTAATGGTAAAAAACTTCATTCTTTTTCTGTAGGATTAGATGTTGATGCGCCAGATAATGTTGCAGCAAGAAAAGCAGCAGAATTTTTAGGGACAGAACATCATGAAATTCATTTTTCTGTAGAAGAAGGAGTTCAGATTTTAGAAAAAGTAATCTATCATATAGAAACTTACGACATAATTTCGGTTCGATCTGGTGTTCCAATGTATTTGCTTTCTAAAGCAATAGCGGACAAAGGAATAAAAGTGATTTTGTCAGGAGAAGGAGCAGATGAGATTTTTGGAGGTCATTTGTATTTTAGAAATGCACCATCTGCAGAAGAATTTCAGGACGAAACTATCGAAAGAGTTCAGAAATTATTTACTGCCGATTTATTACGTGCCGATAAAACAACCATGGCACACGGATTAGAAGCTAGAATTCCTTTTTTAGATTCGGCTTTCTTAGATGTTTCGATTCGAATTAAAACAGAAGAAAAACAACCAAAAACTTATGATGGTGTCGAAAAATGTATTTTAAGACAAGCTTTCGATACGCCAGATGATCCATATTTGCCAGAAGAAGTTTTATGGAGACAAAAAGAGCAATTTTCGGATGGAGTAGGTTATAAATGGGTTGATGAATTGATTGAATATTGTGCTGCGCAAGTTTCAGATGAGCAATTGGCGGGAGCAAATATTGAATTTCCATATAATTCGCCTACCACAAAAGAAGCTTATTTTTACAGATCTATTTTTCATAAATACTACCCGCAAGTTAGTGCTGCGCAAACGGTTCGAAAATGGATTCCGAAATGGCAAGAAAACCAAGATCCAAGCGGAAGAGCGAATGCGGCTCACTTAAAAGGAAATTTTGAAACTGTAAAATCTGAAATCGCAGTTTAAAATAAAAGTTTAATTCTAGTTTTAGTATCATTAATATCGAAATCCGAAACAACATTTTTAAAGTGTTTTCGGATTTTTTTATGATTGTATTTTTTTAATTTGGTTTGTGTGAATGGCAATTTCATTTTAAGATAAATTATTAAAACTAAGTTAATTTCATTCTGTTGTGTTTAGGAAAAATACTATATTTGGTTACCAAAAATAACTAACCCTTAAAAACAATTTATGAGAAACTTATTGCTTAGCAGTATTTTATGCTGCTCATTTGCTACGTTGAGTTCAGTTCATGCACAAAAAACGGAGGTTCCAAAATACATTAAAAATGTCGAAGGAGTAAAAGAATATTCGCTGAATAACGGACTCAAAGTTCTTTTGATTCCTGATGCTTCCCAAAGTAATATGGTTGTAAATATTGTTTATAATGTTGGTTCCAGAAATGAAGGTTATGGCGAGAAAGGTATGGCGCATTTATTAGAGCACATGCTTTTTAAAAGCACCAAAAATCTTGGTGATATTAAGAAAATGCTTTCTGATAAAGGAGGAAGCGCAAACGGAACTACTTGGTTCGATCGTACTAATTATTACGAAGTTTTTCCATCTACTGATGATAATTTAAAATGGAGTATCGAAATGGAGGCGGATAGGATGATAAATGCTACCATTTTACAAACTGATCTTGATAAAGAGTTCTCTGTAGTGAGAAATGAGTTCGAAATTGGCGAAAATAATCCAGATGGAGTTTTGCAGGAACGCATACTTTCTACAGCTTATTTATGGCACAATTACGGAAATAGTACCATTGGTAGTAAAGAAGATATAGAAAGAGTGAAAGCAAATACTTTGCGCGTTTTTTATCAAAAATATTATCAACCCGATAATTCGACTTTAATAATTGCAGGTAAGTTTGATGAGAAAAAAGCGCTGCAATATGTAGGGCAGTATTTTGGTGCGATTCCAAAGCCAAAAAGAGTTTTAGATAAAACCTATACAATTGAGCCAGCTCAGGATGGCGAGAAATTTGTAGAATTAAATAGAGCTGGCGACAGTAAAAATATTGGCGCTCTGTATCACACGGCTGCTTATGTAGATAAAGATTATGCTGCAATTGATGCTTTGGGCGAAATTTTAACAGCAGATCCATCAGGTTATTTATACAAATCATTGGTAGAAACTCAAAAAGTATCAAGCATTTATTATTGGCAACCAACAACAAGAGATGCTAGTTTTATGTATTTTGGAGTTGCAGTTCCTAACGATAAAGACGTAAAAGCTACAAAAGATTTGGTTAGAGCTGAGCTGGATAAAATTGCATCGACTAAATATACAGATGAAGATGTAAGCAGAGCAAAATCAAAAATTATAAAACAAATTGAAAACGTAAAAAATAATACGATTTCGTTTGCTATAAATCTTACTGAAATTGTTGGTGCAGGAGATTATAGATTAGGTTTCTTGTATAGAGATGCTGTCGAGAATTTGACAAAAGAAGATATTCAACGCGTAGCCGAAAGATATTTTAGAAGCAATAACAGAACAGTAGGAGTATTTATTCCGTCTAAAGATGAGCAACGCGTAAAACCTACAGAATACACAGATGAGCAATTGTTGGCTTTTACCAAAGATTACAAAGGAAAAGCTTTAGAAAAAGAAACAGCTCCTTTTGAAGCTTCGATAAAAAATCTAAAACAAAATTTTGTTGAAGGAAAATTAACCAACGGTGCAAAATACGGACTGATCAAAAAAGAAATCAAAGGTGGTAAAGTTCAGGCTAGTTTTAAATTTCCGGTTAGTAATGAAAAAGATTTAGCAGGAAAAACAGATACAGGATCTATTTTGGCTCAATTGTTAAAAACAGGAACCAAAACAAAAACCAAAGAGCAAATAAGTGATCGATTAGATCAACTTAAATCTAGTTTGTATTTTAATTATTCTGGACAAACTCTGGTCATAAATGTAAATACTTACAAAGAGAGTTTTAAAGAAGTAATGGAAATTCTGGGCGATTTGTTGGTTAATTCAACCTTTCCACAAAATGAATTAACAAAAACAATAAATGAGTATAATACTTACTTAGAATCAAGTTTAAATGATCCTCAGTCTATTGCATTTGTCGAAGTTTCAAAACAAACAGAAAATTATCCTAAAGAAAGTATCTTTTATACATCAACAGTTCAAGAACAAATAGATGCTTATAAAAAGATTAAACAATCGGAAATAGTTGATTTTTATAATAATATTTTAGGAGGAAACAACGGATTAGGAACTGTAGTTGGAGATTTAGATGCCAAAACAACTGAGCAAATTTTGGAGAATACATTTGGTAAATGGAACTCTAAATCTAAATATGAATTAGCACAACCAACTTTTTTTGAAACTAAAAAATTAGATAAAGATTTCATTACGCCAGATAAAGAAAATGCTGTTGCAATAGGAAAAATAAGTTTTAAAATGAACTTGAAAAATCCTGATTATCCAGCGTTTGTTATGGCAAATGAAATATTAGGAAGTGGAGGATTTTTGACAGCAAGAATTCCGATGCGATTAAGAGAGAAAGAAGGAATCAGTTACGGAGCAGGATCATTTATAGATATTCCAGTAACAAACGATGTTGCATACTGGTTGTATTATGCATTTTTAAATCCAACGAAAAAGAATGCTGTTGAAGTTGCAGCCAAAGAAGAAATTGCAAAAGCATTAAAAGATGGTTTTACTGCCGAGGAATTAAAGTCAAATTTAGTAAGCTGGATTAATGAAAGAAAAACCAGATTAGGAAATGATGTAACGTTAATGGCTTTAACGAATACTTATCTTCAATACGGAATTCCACTTGATGACTATGATGTACTTGAAACGAAAGTAAAAGCATTAAAAGTTGAAGAGGTAAATGCTGCTTTGAAAAAGTACTTAAGTTTAGAAAAAATGACTTCAGTTTATGCTGGAGATTTTAATAAAAAATAACAGAATGTGAAATTTCAATCCTGAAGTCTCGGGATGAATTCCAAATTCCAAATTAAAGATTTTAAATCGATTAAAACCGAAATGCATTTTTATAATGTTATTTCGGTTTTTTTATTCTCTAGTTTTAAATGTTGGAATTTTGAATTTGAAAATTGTATAGATTGATGTTTTTTTATGTTATTCCTATTTTTGGAATTTAGGATTTAAGAAAATTGGAATTTAAAGTCTCTTTTGGGCTTATTTTTGTTTTTTTTAACCAATTGTGTTAATAACTTAAGCGCTTTAAGTCGTATTTTAACGGATATATAATTTGCGTTTTTATATATTTGCGTGTTAGACAATAATTACATTTTTTAGAATAAATTATATGAGCGAAGAAATCAAGAAGAACAATTATTCAGCAGATAGTATTCAGGCATTAGAAGGAATGGAGCACGTTAGAATGCGTCCATCGATGTATATTGGAGATGTAGGAGTTCGAGGGCTACATCATTTGGTTTATGAGGTTGTTGATAACTCTATTGATGAGGCGATGGGAGGACATTGTGATACCATTGGTGTTGCAATAAACGAAGACGGATCGGTAACAGTTGAAGATAATGGCCGTGGTATTCCAGTTGATTTACATAAAAAAGAAGGTGTTTCGGCACTTGAAGTAGTAATGACTAAAATTGGAGCCGGAGGTAAATTTGATAAAGATTCTTATAAAGTTTCCGGAGGACTTCACGGTGTTGGGGTTTCTGTAGTAAACGCACTTTCGGTGCATATGAAATCTACTGTTTTTAGAGAAGGTAAAATCTACGAGCAAGAGTACGAAAGAGGAAAAGCAATGTACCCGGTTAAACAAATTGGAGAAACAGATAAAAGAGGTACACGCCAAACTTTTTATCCAGATAATACCATTTTTACTCAAACAACTGAGTTTTCATACGATACGCTTTCAGCACGTATGCGTGAGCTTTCTTTCTTAAATAAAGGAATCACAATTACATTTACTGATAAAAGAGAAGTTGACGAAAAAGGAGAATTTAAAAGCGAAGTATTCCACTCTACAGAAGGGCTAAAAGAATATATTCGTTATTTAGATGGAAACCGCGAGCCAATTGTTTCTCATGTTATCAGCATGGATAATGATAAAGGAGAAATCCCGGTTGAGGTTGCGTTAATTTATAACACAAGTTATACAGAGAATATTTTCTCTTACGTAAATAATATTAATACACACGAAGGAGGAACGCATTTACAAGGTTTTAGAAGTGGTTTGACAAGAACCCTTAAGAAATATGCAGATGCTTCTGGGATGTTGGATAAATTGAAATTCGAGATTGCGGGAGATGACTTCCGTGAGGGATTAACAGCTATTATTTCGGTAAAAGTTGCAGAACCACAATTCGAAGGTCAAACAAAAACAAAACTTGGAAATAGAGAAGTAGTTTCTCCAGTTTCTCAAGCAGTTGGAGAAATGTTAGAGAATTATTTGGAAGAAAATCCAAATGATGCCCGTATCATTATTCAAAAAGTAATCTTGGCTGCACAAGCTCGTCACGCTGCGAAAAAAGCACGTGAAATGGTACAACGTAAAACCGTTATGGGTGGCGGTGGATTACCAGGAAAACTTTCAGATTGTTCTGAGCAGGATCCGGCAAGATGTGAAGTTTACCTGGTCGAGGGAGATTCGGCTGGTGGAACAGCAAAACAAGGTCGTGATCGTAATTTTCAGGCAATTTTACCATTACGTGGTAAAATCTTGAACGTTGAGAAAGCAATGCATCATAAAGTATTTGAAAACGAAGAGATTCGTAACATTTTCACCGCTTTAGGAGTAACGGTTGGAACTGCAGAAGATAGTAAAGCATTAAATCTGGAAAAACTAAGATATCATAAAGTAATCATCATGTGTGATGCCGATGTCGATGGTAGTCACATTTCTACCTTAATATTAACGTTCTTCTTCCGTTTTATGAAAGAATTGATCGAAGAAGGTCACGTTTATATCGCTGCGCCACCTTTATACTTAGTTAAAAAAGGAAATAAAAAAGAATATGCTTGGAATGATGTTCAACGTGATCAAGCCAACGAAAGAATGGGAGGAAGTGCTGCTATTCAACGTTATAAAGGTCTTGGAGAGATGAACGCTGAGCAATTGTGGGAAACTACAATGGATCCAAGTTTTAGAACTTTACGTCAGGTAACTATTGATAGTCTTGCAGAGGCAGATAGAGTTTTCTCAATGCTTATGGGGGATGAAGTTCCACCACGTAGAGAGTTTATCGAGAAAAATGCAGTTTATGCAAATATTGATGCATAATGAAATTTTAACACGTCAATTCGTTTAATTGTTTAAATTTACTTTAGACAATTAAGCGAATTGTCAATTTATCAAATAAATTAATTAATAACCGATAAAGTATAAAATATGAAAGTTACCATTGTAGGAGCAGGAAATGTTGGAGCTACGTGTGCAGATGTTATTTCTTATAGAGGAATTGCAAGTGAAGTAGTGTTGTTGGATATTAAAGAAGGTTTTGCCGAAGGGAAAGCGTTGGATATTATGCAATGTGCCACAAATACAGGTTTTAATACCAAAGTATCTGGGGTAACCAACGATTATTCTAAAACCGCTGGAAGTGATGTAGTCGTTATTACATCAGGAATTCCAAGAAAACCAGGAATGACTCGTGAAGAATTAATAGGTATAAATGCAGGAATTGTAAAAACAGTTGCTGAAAACGTATTGAAGCATTCTCCAAATACAATAATAGTTGTAGTTTCTAATCCAATGGATACTATGACGTATTTAGCTTTAAAATCAACTGGATTGCCAAAAAATAGAATTATAGGTATGGGAGGAGCATTAGATAGTTCGCGTTTTAGAACTTATCTTTCTTTAGCTCTTGATAAACCAGCAAATGATATTTCAGCAATGGTTATTGGAGGTCATGGTGACACAACTATGATTCCATTAACACGTTTGGCATCTTATAACGGAATTCCGGTTACAGAATTTCTTTCTGAAGAAGTTTTGCAAAAAGTTGCTGCAGATACAATGGTAGGAGGAGCAACTCTTACAGGTCTTTTAGGTACTTCAGCTTGGTACGCTCCAGGAGCTTCTGTAGCTTATTTGGTAGATAGTATTTTAAATGATCAGAAGAAAATGATCGCTTGTTCTGTTTTTGTAGAGGGAGAATATGGTCAAAATGATATCTGTATTGGAGTGCCGTGTATAATTGGTAAAAATGGAGTAGAAGAAATTTTAGATATTCAGCTAAACGACTCAGAAAAGGCTTTGTTTGCTAAAAGTGCAGATGCAGTTCGAGGGATGAATGATGCTCTAAAGTCGATTTTAGTATAACGATTTTTGAAAAAAAAGGAGAAGACTGCACTTTTGCAGTCTTTTTTTTAAGATTAATTAATAAATAAATTGGTTAATCTTTTCGAGAATTATATATTTGCTCGGTTTAAAAAAAATGTTGTAATTCGTGATCTCGATTTTTTAGTTTTAAAAACTCATATCAGGGCTTATTTTATGGGACTTTAAAACAAAAACAAACAATAAAACATAATTAATTTTTAGTAATAATGCAGAATAAAGGACTTATTAAATTTTTCGCAATTCTATTTGCATTGGTAAGTATTTACCAACTTTCGTTCACTTTTGTGGCCAATAGCGTCAAAAGTGAAGCTAAAGCCTTTGCAGGAGATAATCCTGATAAAGAATTAAAATATTTAGATTCTATTGGAAAAGAAAAAGTATTCAATCTTGGTTTTACGGATTTTACTTACAACGAAGTAAAAAACAAACAACTTAACAAAGGTCTTGACTTAGAAGGAGGAATCAACGTGATTCTTCAAATTTCTGTTAAAGACGTTTTGAAAGGATTGGCTAACAATTCTAAAAATCCAGTATTTAATAAATCATTAGCTGATGCAACTGCAAATTTAGAAGGAAACAAAACCTATTTAAATAAGTTTTTTGAAGCTTTTGAGGCTAACTCAAAAGGAACAGTGAAATTAGCTTCGCCTGATATCTTTGCAAACAGAAGTTTACAAGGAGAAGGTGGTGTAGATTTTCAAATGACTGATGCACAGGTTCAAAAAGTAATTAAGAAAAAAGTTGATGAGTCTATCGAAAGTGCTTACAAAGTATTAAGAGAGCGTATTGACAAATTTGGTGTTACACAACCAAACATCCAAAAATTAGGAGAAACAGGAAGAATCTTAGTAGAACTTCCGGGTGCTAAGGATGTTGATAGAATTAAAAAATTATTAGGAGGAAAAGCTCAATTAGAGTTTTGGGAAACTTTTAAAATTGAAGAAATTGGTAACTTTTTAGTAGCAACTAACGAAGCTTTAAAAAAGACTGAAATCAAAAAGATAGAAACTAAAGCTGTTGCTAAAGATTCATTGAATGCTTTATTAACTGATGCTAAAGATTCTGTTGATACTAAAAAAGGAAACAATCCATTGTTTGACAAAATGATTGGTCAAGGTGGTGGACCGGTTTTAGGTTATTTTGCTCCAAAAGATACTGCTGTTGTTAATTCATACTTCAAAAGATCAGATATTAGAATTTTATTGGGTGCAGACCAACACAATGCAAAATTTGTGTGGAGTAAACCAACTACTTTAAAAGATGCTAAAGGAAAAGAAGTTGAAGCTGTAGAATTATACGCTTTAAAAGGAAACAGAGATAACGTTCCTGCAATGGCTGGTGGTGTTGTTACTGATGCAAAAGATACTTTTGACCAATTAGGAAAACCAGCTGTTTCTATGCAAATGAATAGCCAAGGTGCTAAAATTTGGGAAGAGTTAACAGGAAGAGCTTTCTCTCAAAAAGGATATATTGCTATTGTTCTTGATAACATTGTTTACTCTGCTCCTGGAGTTACAAGCGGACCAATTGCTGGAGGAAGATCTGAGATTACAGGTTCTTTTGACGTTGCTGAAACTAAAGATTTAGCGAACATATTAAATGCAGGTAAATTACCAGCTTCTGCTGATATTATTCAATCTACTGTTGTAGGACCATCTTTAGGTCAAGCTGCAATTGATGCTGGAACAATTTCATCTGTATTAGGGTTTGTATTAGTTTGTTTATGGATGGTATTCTATTATGGTAAAGCAGGTTGGTATGCTAACTTAGCATTATTATTAAACTTACTTTTCTTGTTTGGAATTATGGCAAGTTTTGGTTTTGTATTAACATTGCCAGGTATTGCAGGTATTGTATTAACATTGGGTACTGCGGTAGATGCGAACATCATTATATATGAAAGAGCAAAAGAAGAATTGCGTGAAGGAAAATCATTGTCAGAAGCAGTTTTAGCTTCTTACGGATGGCACGGTGCAATGCGTTCTATTATTGATGCAAACGTAACACACGTTTTAACTGGAGCAATCTTGTTTATTTTTGGAACAGGACCAATTAAAGGTTTTGCTTTAACATTACTTATTGGTATCGTAACTTCATTATTTACATCAATCTTTATTGCTAGAATTTTTATTGACAAAAATATTGCTGGAAAAGGAGATTTAACATTCTCTACAAATATTACTAAAAACTGGTTTACTAATTTCCACTTTGACTTTATTAAAATCAAGAAATTTACTTACATCTTCTCTTCAATTGTAGTTGTGGTAAGTTTAACTTCTATCTTCTTCGTTAATGGATTGGATGAAGGTGTTGATTTTGTTGGAGGAAGAACGTTCCAGGTTAAATTTGAAAAACCAGTAGATGCTACTGTAATTTCAGATGAGTTATCTGCTGCTTTTGGAACTCCGGTTGAAGCTAAAATTTTAGGTGATGACGATCAATTAAAAATCACAACTAAATACAAAATCAAAGAAGATGGAGTAGCAGTTGATGAGGAAGTGAATCAAAAATTATACAAAGCATTAGGGAAATATTTCCCAAATGTTACTTATGATAAATTCACGAATACTTTTGACGGTAAAAGAGTTGGAGTTTTACAATCTTCTAAAGTTGGAGCTTCTATTTCTGAAGATATTAAAACAAACTCATACTGGGCTGTACTTGGTGCAATGGCGGCTATTTTCTTATACTTAATGGTTTCTTTCCGTAAATGGCAATATTCATTAGGTGCGATTGCAGCTGTAGCGCATGACGTTATCTTTGTATTAGGAATCTATTCTTTATGTTACAAATTCATGCCTTTCCATATGGAAATGGATCAGCACTTTATTGCTGCGATTCTTACTGTAATTGGATACTCTATGAATGATACTGTAATTGTATTTGATAGAATTAGAGAGTTCATCATCGGAAACCGTAAAGGAAGTTTCGAAGATATCGTAAACGCTTCTATTAATACTACATTATCTAGAACATTGAATACTTCATTAATGATGATCATTGTATTATTAACGATGTTTATCTTTGGTGGAGAATCAATTAGAGGATTTATCTTTGCTATGTTAATTGGTATCGTTGTAGGTACTTACTCTTCATTATTTATCGCTACACCAGTATTGGTTGATTCGATTTCAAGTGATGAGAAACACAACATCGAAGACAAGCACAACAATAAGATATAATTGTTATTTAAAATATTGAAAAGGATCCAACGAAAGTTGGATCTTTTTTTTATGGTCTTTTTTTAGACGCGTAAAGTGTTATTTATGAGTAGAAAATTACTATTTCTTTTAATGTTCTTTTTAATTTTATTTAAAGCTACAGGACAGGATAAGAAAAATAATTTGGCCTTCGGTTTTAACTACGGTTTTGGGAGTGAATTTAAAAATAGAAACTATAGTTTTACAAATCATTTTTATAAAGTACAGTTTTATTATCAGATAAAAGAAACGAAGAATTTTGAATATGAAATTTTAGTTCAGCCAGAGATTAATTTTGGTACACATCAGTTATTTAATTTCTATTTCGTAAAACCTGAAACTCCAAATTATCTTGAGAAAAGAGAAGAATATACGAAGTTGAAAGATATTCGTGAATATGTATTAAATTTTGGTTTTTTGATAAGAAAGCCCATTGGTAAGGTTTTTTCAATTTATGCTTTGGGAAGTATTGGTCCTATGATTACTGATACTGAAACGGAAAGAATGTCGGATGGGTTTGCTTTTGCAGATGTTTTAGCGATTGGTTTTTCGGCAAAAGTAAATGAGTTTCGATTAGATATTCGACCAAGTGTTAGGCATGTGTCTAATGCTGGGCTAGGGAGTCAAAATGCGGGGTATAATACCAAGAATATCGAAATAGGTATTTCGTGTTGTCTATAAAAAGAAATGCCTAATATCGCGAGATATTGGGCATTTTTATATTTTAATATAAGATTTATTCTGCGGCTAATGGGTTTCTTTGTGCTCTAATGATGAAGAAAAGCCCAATTATAATAAAAGGAATACTTAACCATTGTCCGGTTGAGAATATGCCTAATTCTTCTTCAATTCCACCTTGGCTTTCTTTTACAAACTCTACAATGAAACGTACAACAAATAGTAGAACTAAAAACAACCCGAATAATAATCCTGATTTAAGTCTAGCATTTGTTTTCCAATATAAGAAGTATAAAATGGCAAAAACAAAAACATAGCTAATTCCTTCGTATAGTTGTGTTGGGTGTTTTGCAGGAACTTGAGCAAGTAAATCGGCAAATTTAGGATCTGTCACAATTGCATTATATGCAGCTTTTGGGTCAGCTATTTGTGTTGCATTAACAGCTTCATTTTTGCTGTATGTATCGTGTAAAAAACGAATTCCAAACGCAGAGTCGGTTTTTTGTCCAATGATTTCAGAATTGAAAAAATTTCCAATACGAACAAAGATTGCACCACTCGCTACTGGAATTACAACACGATCAAGAATCCATAATAATGGACGTTTTAGGATTCTTTTGCTGTAATAATACATCGCTATGATAATAGAAACTGCTGCGCCATGACTAGCTAAGCCTTGAAAACCCGTAAATTCGAATTTAGGTTCAAATCTAACTGGTAAAAAGATTTCGAGTAAGTGATTTCTAAAGTACTCCCAGTCGTAAAAAAATACATGTCCTAAACGAGCTCCTATCAAAGTGGCTAAAACAGTCCAAACAAATAAAGAATCTAATTTTTCTAGTGATTCGTTTTCACGCTCGAAAATTTGTTTCATTATAAACCAGCCTAAACCAAAAGCAATTACGAACATTAAACTGTAATAGCGAATCATAAAAAATCCTAAATCGATTCCCTCTGAAGGATTCCAAATGACATTTAAGGAGTGTGACATATATTAAATTGTTTTTTTTGTTTGGTAAAAATAAATATTAAAAGTAGAGTTCCTCTTTATAAAAAGTTAATGTTTATGTGAACATTTCTTCTCCGGAACAGGATCGTATCCAGTTCTTCCCCACGGATGACAACTCAAAATTCGTTTCATTCCGAGGTAACCGCCATAAAATAATCCGTGAGTTTGTAAGGCCTGAATCATATAGGACGAGCAAGTTGGTTCAAATCTGCAAGTTGCCGGTGTAAAGGGCGAAATTGCAGTTTGATAAAAGCGAACTAATAAAACAAATGGAGTAATTACTTTCATGATTTATTAGATAATGAAATTATTATATAGAAAAGCTAGTACCTTCTTTTCCGTCTTTTAATTGAATACCCAAACCAATCAACTGATCACGTATTTGGTCAGAAAGCGCGAAATTTTTATCAGCTCTAGCTTGATTTCTCATTCCGATAAGCATATTTACAACACCTTCTAATTTATCATTATTAGCATCAGCAGCTTTCTCATCACTTAAACCCAGAACATCAAAAACAAAAGCATTAATTGCTGTTGCGAATGAGTTTAAATCTTCGGCAGTAAGAGTTTCTTTGCCTTCTTTCAATAAATTGATATAGCGAACAGCTTCAAATAATTGCGCAATTAAAATTGGCGTATTAAAATCGTCGTTCATGGCATCGTAACACAATTGTTTCCACGATGAAATATCTAGCGAGCTAGTTTTGCTTGTATTAATGGCTGGTAAAGCTTCGACAGCTTCCATTAATCTTTTATAACCTTTTTCGGCAGCTACGATTGCATCATCAGAAAAATCCAGGATACTTCTGTAATGTGCTTGCAACATGAAAAAACGGGTTACAGAAGCAGAGAAAGCTTTGCTTAAAATATTATTGTTTCCGCTTAAAATCTCACCCGGTAAAATATTATTACCAGTAGATTTTGCCATTTTCTTTCCGTTTAAAGTCAGCATGTTGGCGTGCATCCAGTAATTAACCGGCGATTGACCTGTACAAGCTTCATTTTGTGCGATTTCGCATTCGTGATGCGGGAACTTTAAATCCATTCCGCCACCGTGAATGTCAAAATGATTCCCAAGGTATTTGGTGCTCATAGCAGTACATTCTAAATGCCAACCCGGAAAACCGTCACTCCAAGGCGAAGGCCATCTCATAATATGTTCAGGTTCTGCTTTTTTCCATAGAGCAAAATCCTGTGGGTTTCTTTTGTCAGATTGTCCATCAAGATCACGAGTGTTAGCAAGCATATCCTCGATATTTCGACCGCTTAAAACCCCGTAGTTGTTGGTTTCGTTGTATTTTACAACATCAAAATAAACAGATCCATTGGCAATGTATCCAATTCCGCTTTCGATAATTTTTTTGATGATTTCGATTTGTTCAATAATGTGTCCTGTTGCCGTTGGCTCAATACTTGGCGGTAAAAAGTTGAAAGACTTTAAAATGTCATGAAAATCTACAGTATAACGCTGTACAACCTCCATAGGTTCTAGTTGCTCTAAACGTGCTTTCTTGGCAATTTTGTCTTCACCTTCATCAACATCATCGACAATATGTCCAACATCAGTAATATTTCGAACGTAACGCACTTTATAATCAAGATGTAAAAAATACCTGAAAATTACATCAAAAGACATAAAAGTTCTAACATTTCCTAAGTGTACATTGCTATAAACCGTAGGTCCACAAACATACATTCCAACGTTTCCTTCATGGATTGGTGTGAAATTTTCTTTTTCACCCGAAAGTGAATTGTATATTTTTAGTGGCTGCGTTGTAAATAAAGGCATATTTTTTTATTGATTTTTTTAAGGAGCTATTCCTGCTGTACGCTGTATCTTTTATGGTGAAACCCACCATAAAAGGATGCCGCTTCCATCAGGGCTAGACCATTAATATATGTAAAATATTGTAAAAAATTAAAATTGCGTTTCCAATTTAATGTAATCTAAAAATTCTCGTCTAGTTTGAGGATCTTTAAATTTACCACCAAATTCAGAAGTTACAGTACTGCTTTCAATGTCTTTAATTCCTCTTGAGTTTACACAAAGGTGTTTTGCATCGATAACGCAAGCAACATCTTCAGTACCAAGAGCTTTTTGCAATTCTTGTACAATTTGCATCGTCAAACGCTCTTGAACTTGTGGTCTTTTTGCGTAATATTCTACAATACGGTTCATTTTAGATAAACCAATAACTCTTCCGCTAGAAATATAAGCCACGTGTGCTCTTCCTATAATTGGTAATAAATGGTGTTCGCAGGTTGAATAAAGCGTGATGTTTTTTTCAACTAACATTTCGCCGTATTTGTAATTATTGTCAAAAGTAGATGCTTTTGGTTTTTTTGTTGGGTTAAGACCGCCAAAAATTTCCTTTACAAACATTTTTGCTACTCTATTTGGAGTGCCTTTTAAACTGTCATCAGTCAAATCCATTCCTAAAGTTTGCAGAATGTTTTCGACATCTTTTTTTATTTTTTCTATTTTTTCTTCATCACTCAAAACAAAAGCGTCCTCTCTTACAGGGTTTTGTGCGTTGTTGCTGAAATGACTGTCTCCTATTTCGTCTAAAAAATCTTCGTTATTTATCATTAAAAACTACTATTAGTATGGGTATATCTATTTAAGGCGGTAAAGATAATTAATAAATAGGAAACCTTTTCTATCGTTTTTACTATTTAATCGTCTCTTTTTGGATATAATTTAAAATCAAACTTTTTTAAAATACAAAAGACAATAACGTTTAGGTTATTGTCTTTTGAAGTTTATGTTTTTTTGTAATTATTTTTTGTTGTAAACCAGAAGTGCTTCTTTCAAAATATTTACTGCAGTAGTTAAATCTTTTTTGTTTAAAACATAAGCAATTCTTACTTGGTTCAATCCCATTCCCGGAGTCGAATAAAATCCGGCAGCAGGAGCAACCATTACAGTTTCGCCGTTAAGATCGTAACTTTCCAGAAGCCATTGAGCAAAATCATCTGCGTTGTTTATTGGCAATTGTGCAATGCAATAGAAAGCGCCTTTAGGTTTGGTTACAATTACACCTTCTATCTTATTCAATTCAGTAATTAAAGTATCTCTACGACCTTTGTATTCTGCAATTACTTCATCAAAATAACTTTGTGGAGTATCAATTGCAGCTTCACAAGCAATTTGTTCAATTGTTGGCGGACTCAAACGTGCCTGAGCAAACTTCATTACCGTTGCAAGAACATCTTGGTTTTTAGTAATTAAACAACCAATTCTTGCGCCACACATACTATAACGTTTAGACACAGAATCTACCATTATAACGTTTTGTTGTACATCTTCAAGATTCATTACAGAATAATGAACATCGTCTCCGTCGTACAAAAACTCACGGTATACTTCATCAGCAATTAGGTATAAATCGTGTTTTTTAATTAAAGCCGCTAATTGTTTTATTTCGGCTTCAGAATATAAATAACCTGTTGGATTACCAGGATTACAAATTAAAATAGCTTTCGTTCTTGGCGTAATCAATTTTTCAACATCTTCTATACTTGGTAGCGCAAAACCAGTTTCGATTGTCGAAATAACCGGAATTACCGTTGCACTAGTCGATGATGCAAACGCGTGATAATTAGCATAAAAAGGTTCAGGAATAATGATTTCATCTCCTGGATCTGTAATTGTGGCCAACGCAAATAGTAAGGCTTCAGAGCCACCAGTTGTAACAATGATGTCTTCTGAGTTAACATTTACATTTTGGCGTTGGTAAAATTGAGCTAATTTTTTTCTATAACTTTCGTATCCAGCAGATGGACTGTATTCGATAATAGTTCTGTCAATATTTTTTACCGCCTCGATGGCCACTTCGGGAGTCTTGATATCCGGTTGACCAATGTTTAAGTGATACACTTTAAGTCCTTTTTTCTTTGCAGAATCTGCATAAGGAGCAAGTTTGCGTATCGGTGATTCGGGCATGTTTCTGCCTTTGTGAGAAATTGTTGGCATGAGTTTTATTATTGAAGTGCAAATTTGCATTTTTTTTTCGAATTTAACGTAAACATTACAGGTACTTATTAAAATGTAACAATTATCAATATTTTTAGTAATTTTATCTTAAAATATTATCAATGAAAAAATATTTCATGTTGTTTTTTGGGCTTTTGACAGCTTTTTCACTTCAGGCACAAGATAATTTCGTAATCGAAAAAGGTGCTTCTAAGGTAACTATTCCATTTAAACTCATTAACAACCTTGTTTTTATACCAATAAAAGTAAATGGTATTGAATTAAATTTCTTGTTAGACTCTGGAGTCGAAGAGACAATTTTGTTTAGTATGGAAGAAAAACAAGAAGTTAGTTTTAAAAATGTAGAGAAAATTAAACTTCGAGGGTTAGGAAGTGAAGAAGAAATCGAAGGATTAAAATCGACGAACAACACATTGGAATCACATGGTTTAAAATCAGAGAATCATTTGTTGTATATAATTTTAGATCAGAGTTTTAATTTGTCTTCGCATATTGGAATTCCTGTAAATGGAATTATTGGATATAAATTTTTTAGAAATAATTTAGTTGAGATTAATTACCAAAAAAAGAAGATTTATGTTCATAAAAACAATGATGAAATTCATAAAAAATTAGATAAGAAATTCAAACAAGTTCCTATTACGATCGAAAGATCTAAACCTTATATTATGACAACAGCCATTGTTGATAGTGTAGAGATACCTGCAAAAATGCTTATTGACATTGGAAATAGCGATGCTTTTTGGGTTTTTGAAAACAGTAAAATTAAATTACCGAAAAAGAACTTTCCTGATTTTTTAGGAAAAGGTTTCAGTGGAGATATTGAAGGACATCGCGGTAAAATTGCAAAAATTTCAATAAATGAGTTTAGTTTCAAGAAACCAATCGTGTCCTTCCCGGATTCAACTTCAATTCGCAATGTAAAAATGGTTCCAGGAAGAATCGGTTCCGTTGGGGGAGAAGTTTTAAAACGATTTACGGTCGTTTTAGATTATGCCGATAAAACCATATATCTTCGAAAAAACAGTAAATTTTCGGAACCATTTACATACAATAAAAGCGGAATTACAATTCAGCACAACGGACTTCAGTGGGTGCAGGAAACGGTTCATTTAGAGACTGTAAAAGTGGCTACATCATTAGATGATATAGAAGCAAATAATAAAAGAGATGGAGATTTTAAATATAAATTTTCATTAAAGCCTGTCTACGAAATCGTAAACATTCGCAAAAACTCAGCCGCAGAACGTTGCGGATTACGAAAAGGTGATGTTATTGTGAGTATAAACAAAACAGTACCTTACAAATTTACGTTGCAACAAATAAATGCCTTGTTAAAATCTGAAGATGATATTTGGATCAATTTAGAAGTAGAGCGAAATAGTTTGCTTTTAAAATTTAGATTTAAACTCGAAGATGAATTGTAAAAAAAGAAAGAACTTTGACTATATGTAATTTCTGATAGAGACAAAAAGGATTACACATTAATCTTTTGAAAAAATTAAAATTTGTGAAAAATTAACTACTAATTTATGTTTTTGACTAATTAACATTTTTATTTTATTATGTTTATAAAAAAAATGATTTATGGTTAAAAACTACATTAATTTCTTACAATTTGTATTGTTTTTCGTTTTTTTATCAGTTTTGCCTTCAAAAATTAGTGCTCAGTGCGCTGGAAGCGATGCACAAAAAATAATTTGTGACATCGAAAATCCAATTTATAAAAACCTATCGTTATTTTCTTTGTTAGGAGGTTCTCCAGTTCCGGGAGGTACTTGGTCTGACGATAATAAACTTAGAGGTTTAGATCCTGTAACCGGAATTCTGGATGCACAACTTATTACCAGCGGAGGTGTTTATCATTACACCTACACAGCTCCGGACACCGCAGGATGTTTAAACAATAAAGCGGTAGTTACACTTACAATTGGTGCATATGCAGGAGTTGGATCTCAGGCAACAGTTTGTAGCGAATCTGGTAGTTTTAACTTATTTAATGCATTTGATGGAACCGTAATGGGACCACATTCTAACGGAAGATGGACAAACAGTTCAGGTCAATATGTACCATCATCATTAGATATTGGAAAGATCGACCAAAAAATGACCCTTCAGTTTACTTATACTGTACCGCCAGTTTTAGAATGTTCGGCAACTGCAAAGTCTGTCAATGTGTTGGTTACTATTTTAAGAAAACCACAAACAGGAAAAGTTACTAACTTAACCTTGTGCGGAACTACAGGCTTAGCAGACTATACTAATTTAGATATGAACGATTTGCTTACAGGAGAAGATCCTGGAGGTCGTTGGGTTGGTCTCGGAATAACTTCAGAAACAGATCATAATGTTAATCTACAAGAAGTGTTTAACACTTACGGCGCAAGTGAATATACTTATGAATATACTGTTTTTGCAGTTCCTGATAATAATATTTGTAGAGATATGACTGTTCCGGTGACAATTACTCTAGAAAAAAGACTTGATTTTACAGGAGCCAAGGTTAAAGTTTCAAAAGATATTTGTGAATCTGAAATTGCGACAGCAACATATTCGGCAAGCATTAACCAGGGACCAGATTCTATTCCAAACGGAGAATATAGTGTTAGTTTTAGTGTTGTCGGGTCAACATCTGGTTCCGAAACCGTGAAAGCAAATTTTATAAATGGAGTATTAAATTTTCCAATTCGATCCTCTTTTTTTCAGAAAGTAGGCAAATTTACAGTTACCATTACAAATATAGTCTCAACATCAAGTAAAAATTCATGTGTAAACATCTTTAGTCCGTTCGCAACAGATTTAACCATTTATCCGTTACCACGTTTAGATGGCGGAGTATTGACTGTAAATCAAGTTTGTCAGAACGACACAGCATCAGCTCAAATTACCGCGGCTCAATTGCTAGATGGAGAATATCGTATTACTTACAATATAACTGGTGACAATTTGGCTACAGCACAAATGGCAAATTTTACAGCTACGGGCGGAAAAGGAACATTTGAAATCCCGGGAAGCTTAAATATAAAAAGTGGATTGTCTGTAATTACCATTCTTAATATTATCAATATTACAAATCCGGCACCACAATGTAGTAATAGTGCAAATGTGTCTGGAAATCTAACTATTAATCCGTTGCCAAATGTGGCAGCTGTAAAAATAGTAGTCAATGATAATTGTTTTAACGAGCCGTTTTCTGCGAGCTTTTCAGGTTTAGGAACTTTAACAAAAGCAAAACTTGCGTATACACTTTCAGACAGTAATGTCTCGACATTACAAACCGTCGATTTAACAATTGTAAACGGAAATTCCAGTTTTCCAATTCCTTCAAGTTTGCTTTTAAATTCGGGTTCTACTACAATATCGGTAAGTAGTTTGACTAATAGTATTACAGGTTGTACAAATGCATTAAATGTAATTGATGTTTTTATTGTAAATGCATTACCGGTAGCACCAATCGCTGTAAATCAGCCCTTTTGTAAAGTCGATCGCGCAACAGTTGGAAATTTACATCCGCAAGGAAATCAGTATAAATGGTATATTTCAGATGCATCAACAACACCATTGGCAGATACATATCTTTTAAAATCAGAAGATTATTATGTAAGAGAATTTTCGACCGCAGGTTGTAAATCTCCAGCAACAAAAATTACAGTTGTAGTAAACGATACGCCAGCTCCAATATTAAATCCGAACGGAAAAGACTTTTGTGGTCTTAAAAATCCAACAATTTCAGATTTATCAAAAGCAACCAATGTCGCTTCAACTGTGGCTTGGTATGATGCTGCTGACAACGGAAATTTATTAACGTCGACGACATTGCTTATCGACAAAGCCACTTATTTTGGTTTTGATCTTTCGAACGCAACAAATTGTATTTCTGATAATTATTTAGAAGTAACAGTTTCATTACTAGATTGTGATACCTCACAATATAAATTTTTTATTCCTGATGGATTTTCGCCAAACGGAGACAATGTAAACGATACCTTCAAAATTCCTGATATTGAATTTTTGTATCCAAATTATACGCTTGAAATTTTCAATAGATATGGAAATGTAATGTTTAAAGGAAATATAAATAAACCCGATTGGGACGGAAAAAATTCTGAGTCAGCAGGATTTGGTGACGGAATCGCGCCAAACGGAGTTTATTTCTATATTATCAATTTTAATAAAGATAACAGACGTGCAGAGCAGGGCCGACTTTACTTGAATCGATAATCCTTTTTATATTATTTAATATAATTTTCAAATGAAAAAAATACTACTTTTTATAACTTTCCTCTTTTATATTACATCAGCTTCGGCGCAACAAGATCCAGAATACACACATTATATGTACAATATGAGTGTTATAAATCCGGCTTATGCAACTGGAGTTCCGGCCATGTTAAATCTTGGCGGATTATACAGAACTCAGTGGGTAGGAGCTGTTGGAGCACCAAAAACATTTACTTTTTTCGGGCATACCGCTGTGACTGATAAAGTTGAAGTGGGGCTTTCTTTGGTTTCAGACGATATTGGCGATGGTGCAAAAAAGGAAAATAACTTTTATGCTGATTTTGCTTATGTCCTGGATTTGGGCGGAAAAAATAAACTTTCGCTTGGGTTAAAAGCAGGTTTTTCGTCCATACAAACGAACTTTAACGGATTTCGTTTTACAGATCCGCAGACAGATTTGGCTTTTGCCGATAATCTAAACGTAACAAAACCAAACATTGGAGTTGGAGCCTATTATTTTAGAGATAATTTTTACGTGGGTTTATCAGCACCAAATTTATTAAGTACCAAACACATCGAAGAAAAATCTGGAATTAATGCCTATGGATCAGAAAGCATTCATACTTTTTTAACCGCAGGATATGTTTTTCAAATCAATGATATGGTAAAGTTAAAACCCGCATTCATGTCAAAATTTGTAACAGGTGCGCCAATTTCTGTAGATCTTACAGCCAATGTTTTGTACAATAACAAATTTGAATTAGGCGCCGCTTACAGAATAAATGATGCTGTAAGTGCTTTAATGAATATAAATGTTACACCGTCTTTGAGGGTTGGATATGCTTACGATCATACACTTTCGAATATGGGACAGTTTAATTCTGGGACGCATGAAATTATGCTGCTTTTTAATTTAGATTTATTAGGAAAAGGATATGATAAATCACCAAGATTCTTCTAAGATGAAAAATATGAAAAAATTACTCCTTACTATATTCGTATTTTCAATACAGTTTGTAAATGCTCAAGATCTCGAATTGGCAAGAGCCAAACGTTTTTTTGATAAAACCTTTTATAGTGAATCGATCGTTTTGTATGAAAAATTACTTCAGGAAAAACCTTCGCAGGAAGTTATTAAAAATCTGGCCGACTCTTATTTTTATACTAATGATTTAATTAAAGCACAGCGTTATTACAGACTTCTGATTCAAAATTATAACAAAGATCTAGATCGCAATTATTATTTTAGATATGCTCAAACCCTAAAAGCAAGTAATAGTTATGAAGATGCAAATGCAGCTTTAAAAGAATATTATTCAAGATCTGCAAATGCAAATGATGTTGTTAATTTTGGAAAAGATATTAAAACATTAGAAAATGTTACAGCAATAGGGAAACGATATGATATTAGAAATCTAGCAATAAATACTCCTAATTCTGAATTTGGAGCCGTAAAGTATAATGATAATTTAGTTTTTGCAGGCGTAAAATTAAAACCCGGATTATTCGATAAAAAGTTCAAATGGGACAATGAAACCTACTTGAATTTAGTTTCAATACCTTTAAAAAACATTAACTCCGCCGATTCTATTGTACATTATTTTGCTAAGGAATTAAAAACCGGAATGCACGAATCGAATGCCGTTTTTACAAAAGATGGCAAAACGATTTATTTTACACGTAACAATTCTAAAAAAGGAAGTAAAAAAACAAACGATCAGAAAATTTCGAACCTTCAAATTTTTAAGGCCGATTTAGTCGATGGAAAATGGACAAATGTAACCTCGCTTCCGTTTAATAGTCCTAACTATTCGGTCGAACATCCGGCTCTTAGTCCTGATGAAAAAGTATTGTATTTCGCTTCAGACATGCCCGGAACTTTAGGTTCATTTGATATTTATTCTGTAAACATAAACAAAGGCGCATTTGACACACCAAAAAATTTAGGTGCAATTATTAATACCGAAAAACGAGAGCAATTTCCTTTCGCTTCTGCAGATAATAAATTATATTTTTCGTCAGATGGACATTTGGGATACGGTTCGCTTGATGTTTTTGTTTCAGATATAAACGGAAACGAATACTCAAAACCAATAAATGTTGGATTACCATTGAACTCCAATTTAGACGATTTCTCTTTTAATATAGATGCAAATACCAAAGAAGGATATTTTTCATCCAATAGGGAAGGAGGAAAAGGAAGCGACGACATTTATCAATTTAAAGAAATAAAAGATTTAATTGTTGAAGACTGTAAACAGTTTATTGCTGGAACAATTACAGATATTAATACAAAATTAGCTTTAGAAAATACAATTGTAATACTACAGGATTCAGATAAAAAGATTCTGAATACGATTATAACAGGTCAAGACGGGAAATTTAGTTTTACAGTTGCTTGCGAAAATTCGTTTACAGTTTTGGCATCTAAAGAAAAATATACAAGTGAATCTAAAACAATAACTACAGGTAAAACCAGAAATGCAAACAATGATGCATCGATGGCATTAAAATCATTGGAAGCAATTAAATTGCAAGAAAAGGAAATTGCCGAAAATAAACGAAAACAAGAAATTATTATAGAAGAAGAAAATAAGAAAAAAGAAGCGCTTGCAGCAATTGAGTTAAAACAAAAAGAGAAAAAAGCCAAAGAAGCCGAAGTTGTGGCTGCCGAAATTAGAAAGAACGAAAAAGTAAAACAGATTTTAGAAAAAGAAAAAGATGTAATAAAAGATAAAGACAGATTGATTATAAAAACAGATCCTATTTATTTTGATTACGATTTATGGTACATCCGTAAAGAATCTAAAGTAGTTTTAGGTCGTGTTGTAGAATTAATGAAAAAATATCCTGAAATGGTTATTGAAATAGGATCGCACACAGACTCTCGCGGAAATTTAAAATATAACGAAGATTTATCTCAAAAAAGAGCCAATTCGACCCGAGATTTTATCATAGAATCAGGAATTAATGCCAAAAGAGTTCAGGCAAAAGGTTATGGAGAATCAGTGCCTATTATAAAATGTAAAACAGACGAAGCTTGTTCAGAAGAAGAACACGAACTGAACAGAAGATCTGAATTTGTAATTAAAAATTTATAAATAGGAAAACTTTGTAAAAAATTTTCTGTTGATTTCTTTTTTCTTAATTTTATAAAATAACCGTGAAATAAAATATTAAAATATGAAAAATCTAGTTTTGCCTTGTCTACTTGTAATCTGTATTGGATTCCAAAGTTGTAAAAATGAAGAAAAACAAAAAGAAGCCGAAGCTGCAAAAGTTGCTGCGGAGACAATTGTAAGTACTGAATGTTATAAAGCGATATACGAAAAAGATACGATCGATTTAAAATTGAATACTTTAAAAAACGGAAAAATATCTGGAGATATGGTCATGAAAGTTGCTCCTAAAACAGTAAAAACTGGCGAAGTCGCAGGTGAATTTCATGGAGATACATTATTTGTTGACTATACTTTTAAAGATTCAGCAACTAAAGATCAAATTTTTAAAAACCCAATGGCACTTTTAAAACGTGACAAACAACTTATTTTAGGAAACGGAACGATGCAAACAACAATGGGAGTGACCTATATTGTAAAAGATAAACCAATTGATTTTGATCGTGTAAAGTATAAATTTGATCCAACAGAATGTAAAAAATAAAAGTTTAATTCTTTAAATAAATTACAAGCCGTTTTCTTATTTAGAAACGGCTTTTTTTTGTTTTTTAATTTGGTGATTCTGTAAGAAAAGAAGTGTTGTTAATTATGAGATTATTATATTTGTCTCTAATCTAAGTCAGTTAAAAAATGAAAAAAACATTATTTTGTATTATAGCTTTAAGCTTATTGTGGTCTTGTAGTAGTAATGATGAAGGTACATCTTCAAATCTTGACAAGAATGCTTCCGTAAAGTTTTTATATAACGGGAAATCGTACGAGTCTAATTATAAATTGAACAACGATGGAACTCTTGTATTAGACAATCAAACTGCGGCTGCCCAGTATCAAAAAATACAAGGTTTATCAAATTTAGCTACTTATGTAAATGCCGATGGAAGTCTTACTTTTTACGACAGTTATAAAGATTTGGCAGAAACGCTGAGTTTGACTAAAAAAAACAATTCGACTTCAAAATCAGCAAATCAAAATAATAAAATTATATTTTATCACGATATTAATAACGCAGGGACTAGTGCTGGGTTTCCAATATTTGAAGATGGATTAGAAGTTCCAGATATTTCGATTTATAACGGATTTAACGATAAAATAAGTTCGTTCTTAGCCAAAGTAGATCAGGTAAATAAATATAATGTAACACTTTTTAGAGATAAAAACTTTGAAGGAGCTTCAGTAACTTTTCCTCTTGATGAATTGGAAGTTAATGTAACGAATTTAAGAAACTATACTTTGAAGAACAGGTTTCCTAAAAAAATAAGATGGAACGATCAGTTGTCATCTTTTAAAATTACAGTAAACAATTAATAAGTAATTATATTTTTGTAATCATAAGCTAAAAAAAAAAAGCCGTTTCTAATTAAAGAAACGGCTTTTGCTATATTTATGGTTTTGTTTTTTTTATAAAACTTCGCCTTTAATTTTTAAGGCAACTCTACCGTCAGGGTAGTTTACGGCGTTAGTTTCAACCGTAATTGTTTTACGAATTGGGCCAGTAACCATGTTGTATTTTACATCAATTTTACCTTTTTTTCCTGGCATAACTGCATCGGCAGGTTTAGTAACAACAACAGAACTTACTGTAGATTCTGCACCTGTAATTAAAAGAGGCGCGTCGCCCGTGTTTGTAAATTCAAAAGAGCGAACTCCATTGTCACCTTTTGAGATTTTTCCATAATCAATTGTATTGTCTTGGGCTGCAAATTCAATTTTTGGGCCGTTTTGAGCATAACCTATTGTACAAAACAATGTGATTACAATAAAAGAGGCTACATTTTTCATTTGAAATTGTTTTTAAGTTATAAGTAAATATACTTTGTTTTAATTAATACACAAATTATTATTTCTCTTTTTATACTGTACTTAATTATTTACTTTTGCTGTCAGTTATAAATACAAAAATTGAACCACTTTTTTGTTTAATTGTTTAATCGTTAATTCATTTAATAGATTGATGATAGGTAAGCATTGTTCGCAAAGCAAAAACAGTTAAACAAAAAAACGATTCAACAGTTAAACAAATTAACGAATAAACAATCCTAATAAATGAGTATTCCAGCACAATTTGACGCTAAAACGATCGAGAATAAATGGTATGATTACTGGATGGAAAACAATTATTTTCATTCAGAGCCAGATCATAGAACACCTTATACAATTGTAATTCCTCCGCCAAACGTCACTGGAGTCCTTCATATGGGGCATATGTTGAACAATACAATTCAGGATGTTTTAATTCGTCGCGCACGTCTTAAAGGTTTCAATGCATGTTGGGTTCCGGGAACAGATCACGCATCTATTGCGACTGAGGCAAAAGTTGTAGCAAAATTAAAAGCAGAAGGAATCAATAAAAATGATTTAACTCGCGAAGAATTTTTAGCTCACGCTTGGGAATGGACAGATAAATATGGTGGCGTAATTTTAGATCAGCTAAAAAAACTGGGAGCTTCTTGCGACTGGGAAAGAACTAAATTTACAATGGATCCAGACATGTCGGCATCTGTAATTAAATCATTTGTTGATCTATATAATAAAGGATTAATCTATAGAGGGTACCGTATGGTAAACTGGGATCCTGAAGCAAAAACAACTTTGTCTGACGAAGAAGTTATTTATGAAGAACAACAAGGAAAATTATTTTTCCTTAATTATAAAATTGAAGGATCGGAAGATTTCTTAACCATTGCAACAACGCGTCCGGAAACTATTTTTGGAGATACAGCGATTTGTATCAATCCAAACGATGAGCGTTTTACACACTTAAAAGGTAAAAAAGCGATCGTTCCTATTTGTGGTAGAATAATTCCTATTATCGAAGATGAATATGTAGATGTAGAATTCGGAACCGGATGTTTAAAAGTAACTCCGGCGCACGATATGAATGATAAAACGCTAGGAGAGAAGCACAATCTTGAAATCGTTGATATTTTTAATGAAGATGCTACATTAAATAGTTTCGGATTACATTATCAAGGGAAAGACCGTTTTGTGGTTCGTACTGAAATTGCAAAAGAATTAGAAGAAATTGGAGCTTTGGCGAAGACCGAAATCCATTTGAATAAAGTGGGAACATCTGAAAGAACCAAAGCGGTAATCGAACCAAGATTATCAGACCAATGGTTTTTGAAAATGGAAGATTTAGTAAAACCGG
>Ga0302173_10000231_pt1 | contig 30112 bp, 19 predicted proteins | sample I_Fen_N3_1_FD_198785 | JGI IMG/M metagenome (GOLD analysis project Ga0302173, IMG submission 198785) | Peat permafrost microbial communities from Stordalen Mire near Abisko, Sweden - I_Fen_N3_1 | ecosystem: Environmental > Terrestrial > Soil > Wetlands > Permafrost | place: Sweden: Abisko... | reverse complement strand
TATTTGATTAATTTAATCATTAAATCAAACTATTTTATCAATTAATATAATTTTATCATATTTTAATTATAATTAATATAAATTACATTTTTTAATTACTTTTAATAGTTTTTATATGTATTTATAATTTTTTAATAGCTTACAGTAGCCTTTTTCCTTAGTACCATCTATTAAACCATCTAATCATTATAATTATATATCTTTTCTTTCTCGAACCTGCAATTTCAGGAGCCATGTATTCCCTTGTACCTTGTCCATCAATTTTCCCCGTCTGAAACTCTTCTCTTATGACTTTATTTATCCTCCATACTTTTGATAAATACATCCTTCTTCATATTTATTATATCGTCTTCCCTATGTGTATATCAAATTTGGTATACTCCATAAAAAGAATTTAACAAAACTTTGACAAAAACCGAAAAATGTATAGTTACTTTTTAATAGATTCTGATATATAATATTATTAGGGGCAAAAATTAGATGTGGAGGAATAATAATGATCAAAAGGAAAGAAATTAGTATTTTGTTAATTAGTTCATTTATGCTATCAAATTTCGTTATGTTTGGTTCAATTCAAGTAGCAAAAGCAGATACTACTAGTACTAATAATACATCAACAATTGCAACGAAAGCTTCAATATCAATAGTAGCAACATCAGATGTTCACGGAAGTGTTTTAGATTGGGATTATGGTACAAACAGTGCTACTGCAAAGGGACAAGGATTAGCCAAAGTTTCAACTTATGTAAACAATTTAAGAGCTTCTAATCCTAATGTAATGTTAATTGACAATGGAGATACAATTCAAGGGACTCCTTTAGTTTATTACTACAATATGCAAGACAAGACTTCTGTTTATCCAATGGCAAAAGTTATGGGAGCAATGAAATACGATACAGAAACTCTTGGAAATCATGAGTTTAATTTTGGCCTTGATACTCTAAACAGAGTGGTAAATGATTATAAAGATCAAGGAATGCACGTTTTAGCAGCTAATGCGTATAAAACTGATAATTCTAATCTTGTAGAACCTTATTATATTAAATCTTTCAATGTAAACGGAAAGACTGTGAAGGTTGGTATATTAGGACTTACAAACAAGTGTATTCCAAGCTGGGAAAATCCAGAACATTATAAAGGACTTCACTTTAATGATATTGTTGAAGAAGCTAAAAAATGGGTTCCTGAAGTAAAAAAACAAGGCGCAGATATTGTAATTGTAGCTGCACATAGTGGTGAAGAAGGAGCTAGTGATGTTATTCCAGAAAATCAAATAAAAGCACTTGCAAGCAATGTTTCTGGAATAGATGCCATAATTGCAGGACATGCTCATTCAAATATAAATGATCGTACTTTAAAAAATCCAGATGGAAAAATTGTACCAGTACTTGAACCATCTAAAAGTGCAAGTTTAATATCACAAATAGACATAAGTCTAGATAGTAGCAATGCTATTACAGCTGTAGACACAAAAAATGTGGCAATGGATAAAACAATAGCAGAAGATCCAAGCATTGTTTCATTGATTAAACCATATCAAGATAAAACACTAGAATATACAGCTACAGTAATAGGACAAGCAACAGATGCATTTTCAGGTAAAGGACAAACTACATCTGCAACTGCCATAATGGAATTAATAAATAAAGTCCAAGCTCAAAATGCTAATGCACAGCTTTCAATAGCAGCACCATTAAGTGATACTGCTAATATACCAAAGGGAGATATAACAAATAGAGACATCATGGGAACTTATGTGTTTGAAAATTATCTTTATGGAGTAAAGATGAATGGAGAACAAGTTAAAAAATGGTTGGAATATTCTGCAAGATATTATAAACAAGTTTCAAATGAAACAGACAAAATCGAAAAAGATGCTGCATTAAATATTCCAGATTATAATTTAGATCAATTATATGGTGCATCTTATAATATCGATTTAACAAAACCTGTTGGAAGCAGAATAGTTAATTTAGAGTATAACGGAAAACCAATTAGTAACACAGATGTATTCACTGTTGCCATTAATGATTATAGATATAATGGCGGAGGCGGCTTTATGAAGGAAGCCGGATTAAGTAATACAGATCCAAGTATAGTTACTTATAGTTCTGCTAAAGCTCTTGGTGATGATGGACAAATTAGAAGTTTGATGATTTCATATATTAAATCTAATAAGATAATAAATCCAACATGCTCAAACAATTGGAAACTATCTACTAAAAATGCTTTACTAGATAATTCTAAATCAAGTAATTTAACTACTTGGAAATTAGTTAATAATCAATGGTATTACTTAAATACAGATGGAACTATGAAAACAGGTTGGCTATTAGACAAAGATAACCAGTGGTATTATCTTGATACAAATGGAGCCATGAAGACTGGATGGGTTCAAAATAGTGATGGTAATTGGTATTACTTAGAAGAAAACGGAGTTATGGCAAAAAATAAAGTTATAGATGGATATGTACTAAATGAAACAGGGGAATGGGTAGCGTAAAGTCATTATAAAACTTTACTTATATAATGTTGTTTTTATACATTTAGTAATTCAAAATATTAAAAAGTTCTATTTTTGATATTATAATTTAAAGGAAGTCATTTTGACTTCCTTTTTTTAGGATGGTTCTGAAATAAAACTTGTCCACATTAAAGCCGGACTTTATGGTTCTACTGTGGACAATATTGTTTATAACTTTATTTATCTTTTCAATCTTTAGCAATTCAATCTGTCTCTAAACCTGCTGTATATAAACCATACATTCCATATGGATACTTTTCATATTTCGTCTTCATCAATTTAACAAAAGCTTTTTCAGAATCAGCAACAACTGCTTTATCATTATCTATATAATAAAAAATCATGAATGAATTCAGGATTTATCCCTCATTTCACTCATGATTCTTAATCTTTATATATTATGTTTATCTAATATTTTTTATTCTAAAAAAATGATACCAGAAATATTTTATTGAAGCTATTAATTACCCCAAACATTTCCTTCCTTGTCTGTGAATTTTCCCATACAAACCTTTATAAAATCAATAAGCCAGCCTATACCAAAACAGCCTCCTGTCAAAAGCCATAAGATGCCTGTCCCGATTTTGCCTGTCATAAATCTGTGTACACCAAGACCGCCAAGAAAAAATGTAATAAGAATTGCACTAGTTTTACTCATAATAATTCCTCCTTAATCAAAATTCTTTGTAATATCTATATAACACTATAATAAGAATATTGTCAAGTATTATATATTTTTGTAATACTTAGCAACGTTACACAAGAAAACTTGATTTTTTACACTATGTTTTTCTCTGCTTTTAAACGTGATTCACAAATTTGAATTAATGCTGTTAAAACATAACAAAGTCTTGTTATAAGCCAAGAACACTCAATACCTCTTTATTAGGGTGATCATTTTCAATTTATCTTAACCAAGTATTACTACCCATTTCGCATCTCACTCCTTTTTTTCACAAAACAAAAAAATCATGAATGGTTTCAGAATTTCTCCTTGATTCCACTCATGATTCTTGATAATAATTTATTACCTTTAATTAATCTTTCTTATTGCTCTACAGACTTAACATATGATGTTGGTTTTGAATAAAGTTTGATTAAACCAGTCTTTGTAAATGTGATAAATACATACATTAAAAAGTTAGAATTTATAATAAAGATTGATCAAAACATATTTTAAATCCATAAAAGTAGTAACTATTTTTATAACAAAGTTTGATCAAAAGTATCTAATTCTTACATAATTAATCCATTTCTAAAAATACTTTAACTAAAATCAATAAAATTTTAATACAACTTTATTCTAAATGATTAAACTTTGCTATGAATCTATAAATAGTTGAACTTTTTTTATAAAAATATTCCTCCAATTGATTTAATCTGCCTTATAATATCATAATCATATTATATTATAAATACTTCAATATTTTATATGTATTACTAATTATTTGAAAAATCCTAAAATGGTATTATCAATATTATAATTAATTAAGTCATTAAAGTTATGATCTATTCCCTTAAAATAATTCGCCTTTTCGAGAACATTAAATTTTATATTATTATACACATCATATTTAGAATAATTTCCATTTGAAAAATTATCTGAGAAAGCTCTATTAATAAATGTATCTAAATTATTATCAATGTCGTCATCTATTAAGTTTTCACCTTTTAATTCGCTTCTTAAACTTTGCAATTCTATTGGAGTAGCATTGTTTAAAGATATACCACAGTCTTCTAAAATTTTATTAATATTAAGTTTTCCATTACTGTCATAATAAGTATCTTTATTATTTTGAATTTGCAAATCTAATACTTTTTCCATTGTTTTTGTATTTACTTTTGGCATACAAAGATATGGATCATACTTTCCACTGTCGTATTCATTTTGCAATTTCTGTATTTCTGCTTTTCTTTTCTGAATTTCTTCATTAGAATACTCTGTGGAAGCATTATTAGCATTTACATTTTTTAGAGTAGCTAAATTTGAATATATAGGTGCATTGGTAACCTTATTTGTAGAAATATCTATACTATCCCTTAATTGTTCTGTGAAAGAAGAATTAGTATTTGAATTTTTAGTGGTTGTATATTGATATGATGTGTTTATGTTGTTAGTGCTTATTTTCAATTCCATATGAATCCTCCTTGTATAAATAGTTATTATATTTATCGTATATATTTACAAAATATGGAATTTACGCTATGAGCATACAAACTTATACTAATAATGAGTATAAAAAGGGACTGTTGTAAAAACAAAAAATGTGCTTTCCGCAGAACTCATAATCACCTCAGAAATTAAAAACAACTACCTTTTCTTTTTCTATTCTTACTTAAATACCTTAATAAATGAAGTTGTATTAACTCACTTTTTTATATTCCTAGTTTTTCAGCGTCTTCTGTTAATTCTTTATCTAAATGTTCTATTAATATACACTCTTTCTTTATACACTTTTCTCCAAAACAATTATATTCTTCTTCTTTCCTGGAATGTAGTTCTATTTATTACAAATGACAGCGTAAAACGTCTAAAAAATAGCATGAAAGTGCATTTCATTTTTAGTAAATTTTTGGTAACATAAAGTAGACTGTTTATTTTTTAATGATAAAAATAAACTCTACAATGGTTGATTAGCATTCTGACATTGCAGATTCAAAAGAGATAGGGGTGGGGCTAACAATGTTTGATAATGAAATTATGAAACAAGGAGAAAGATTGAAGAAATACAGAATAAACATGCTTGGGGCAACTCAAGAGGAAATTTCAAAAGGTGTATGCACAAGAATCATGATAAGTCTAATCGAAAATAATAAACAAAAGTTAAGTTATAATTTAGCACAGGGAATTGCTAAAAAATTAAATAAAATTGCTAAAGAGAAAAGAATGGATCTATCATTAATTACGCCAAAGGAATTAATGATCGATGAAGATGAACAAGCAAATTATGTTTTCCAAAATAATATTTTAAATGAGTTACAAAAAATAGAATTTGATTTATTTGAAAAAAAAATTTCTGAGGCAGAAAAACTAATTGAAAAGTATAGCATTACAGATAATAAAAAAATAGAGTTTTATAAATTATCTGCTGATTTTTATTACTATAAATATATTCATACCAAAAGCGATTATATGTGTGATATAGGATTAAAGATAAGTATTGATTCCCACAATAAGGTTGAAGAAGTAAATTTTTATATATATAAATCCAGAAACAACATATTTAGTGAGAAGTATATTAACGCATTACAACAATTAGACTACGCAGAAAAATTAAATAATAATATAGGCAATAATGAACTTTACGAAATGATATTTTATTACAAGGCATTAGCCTATAAAAAGTTAGGTGAATATGATGCTGCTTTAAAATACTTTAAAATACTAAAAGAGCAATTTCAAATAAAGGATAAAAAGATGTTGCTAAAAATAAAAATGGTGTGTGCAAATTGTTTAAATGATCAACATAAATTTGATGAATCCGAAAAAGAATATAGAGAAACATTAAATATGGCTATGAAATATGATGACAAAAACTTCATAGCCATGACTTACAGGAATTTATCTGAATTATACGTTAATAAAAAAAATTATAAGTCTGCTGGAATGTATATTAAAGAATCTTTGTTATATAATCCAGACAATGAAGATCTTGGAGAGTATTTATATTTTGCAGCAAAAATATTTCAAAATTTAAATGAAGATGTTGAACATTATCTTTTGCGAGCATTAGAGATATGTGAAAAAAGAGATAGAGAGAATTTTAGTTTAATTTTGAAAATACTCTATGAGTTAGTTTTGCTTTATATAAACAAGGATGATGAAAAAAATTTAATAATGATGGTTGAAAAAGCAAAAGAGTTAAATATAGATTATTCTTTAATTTATGCAGAAATTGGAGAGTATTATAGAGTGACTAATGAAGAAAAAAGTAAATATTATAGTAGAAAATCAATTGATAAAATTAAACAGATTAAAGAAATTTAAAAAATACTTTTTTTATATTAAATTCTATAATTATGTTATAATAGTAAATGAAGGAATATTGACTTACTTACGATTTTAAGGAGGATGATTGTATGAAAAAAATTATATTATCAGCAGTAGCAATAACAATGCTACTATCAAATGTAGCATTTGCTTCAACAAAAAACACAAATAGCAATAGTGATAAAACCAAGGTGGTATCTACTGTAATACAAAATAATGTGATTCATTTAAACACATATGATCCACATTAATGACAATAAAAAACTTACAAGTGTTGTTTCTTTATAAGAAAATTGTATTAAAGGGCTGTTGCAACAGCCCTTTATTGTTTTATCTACTTCAAATTTCTGTATAAGGATAACCTACATATTAAATATAATATTATATATATTATCGTGTTAAATATAGATTATTCTTCAATTTATGCAGAAGTTGGAACGTATTATGGAGTGACTAATGACTGAAACGTAAATGTTATAGTAACAGATCATTCAAGGAAATCAAACAGATTAAAAAATTCTAAAAAAAATACTTTTTTTTCGCAAATTTCATTATTATATTACAATAGTAAGTAAAATTTTGTCGACCTTTTTTACATTTTAAGGAGGTTAATTTTTATCATAAAAATGATATTATCACCAGTAACAATAGCAATGCTACTATCAAATGTGGCATTTGCTTCAACAAAAAACATAAATAGTGATAGTAATGAAACCAAGGTAGTATCTACTGAATACAAAAATAATATCATTCATTTAGATACAAGCGACCCAATACCTTAACAATAAAAAGAACCAAAAAAATGTTGCTAAAAACTCGAAGAAGGTAAGTTGAATTTAACCAAGTTCACTTACTTTTTTAAAATTTTACAAATATTAGAGATGGCTATATAATTAAGTTCATGATAAGCATTTAAAATAAATAAACAGATAGTATTAATAATAACACTTTTGTATAAAATGAAAAATATACTAAATTTATATCTCAAAAGTCTTTTTGATCCAGTCCAAGATCCTTTCTTAACTTTTTTAAGTCTTTCATTTAAATTATCACATCCTTTAGTAATATTATATTTTTTGAGAGAGATAAAAACCGAAAATGCTATGAGTGTAAATGTAGGATAAATGCTTTATATGAAAATAAAATTGAAAATTAATAAATATGGATATTATAATTTTTTCGTTTCTCTAATAATATCTATAGAAAGGTGAGGCTTGGATGGTAATTAGGGAATCAATAGAAATATATCGAGAAGATACTTCAATAGAAAATTTTAAAAAAGAAATTGAATTATTAAAAAGTGCTGGATATAAAGTATATGAAGAATACGACGGCTATGTGCGTTTTTACCAAACCGCAACGGTAGTCAATTCGAATTTAATTGTTAATAAAAAATGTAACTAAAAGACCGCAAGTAATAATTATTAACGTCTATTTTTTGTATAATATCTATATCTATAATTCTATTACTAATTAAAAACTTAAAAATACTTAACCCAGTACTAAATCATTATCAAATTCAGAACAAATATCTCGCATACTTCTATCATCATCAATTATTCTTTTAAGAAATTCTAAGATTAAATCATTAATTACTAATGCTGATATTTGTTAAAAACTATCAATATTATCTAAAGTTTTATATCCATGAACAAAACTTATATTATGTGCAGTTTGTTTATTTATTTCTTCACCATTAACTATTCCCCAATCAATTTCTTTCCTTTTCCAATACAATCTCTCTATTTCAAACTTTTCAAGAATTCTTCTATTCATCAAATCATCTTTTGACTTTATTGTTCTAGCTACTTCTTCAATATATTTGTTGTTTCTACATAGAGTTACAAGAAAATCTGATGTCATCACTATTGGTTCTCCCGATTGATGATCACTCGGATGTTTAACTCCCAATTCTAATGCAATATCCATAGTATCCTCAATAGAGGAAGTAACGGATATTGTTCTCTAATGTCTACAATATCATCTGAGAAATCTAATAAATAAAAATAATCTCTTTCCATATCTGATAATAATTCATGCTGCCTATTTGTTTTTATTCCTTTTACTCTAGTTGCTCTAGCTTTTGGAGCTACATCTTGAATCTTAATCCATGGTATGTAATCTTCTTCTATACCAGTTCCTCGGCCTTCTTTAAGCCTTGCTTCAATATTTTGAATTCTTTTTCTTTTAGCCATTATTATTTCATCTCCTTAAAGAAAAAAGACTAGACATTTCTAAATTAATTAAAATGTCTAGCCTTATATGACTTGTTATTAAATTTTATATAATACTATTCATTCTAAATATAGTATTTCCTTATCATTAAATTTTGATTCAACTTTATTTAAAAAGGTTAAACTTTGTTTAATATGGTTGAACTTTATTCAAAATCTACACAGCTGTAGGCTTTGAATAAAGTTTGTTCAATATTGTCTCAATAAATGGCTTGAAATCGTTAGCACTAAAATCAATTTTTGAAACAAAGTTTGATTAAAAATCCAATATTTAAGTATGATTAGCTTAATATTTTTGTAAAAAAGATTGAGCAAAATAAATAGTAAATTTATTAAAAAAGCACAAAATTACTAATTTAGAAATTTTGTGCTTCATTATTTATTATTAATCTACAAACTATCTTAATTTTCATAAAAATTTAATTAAGATACCCTTGCTAATAAAGTGCAATTTTACGTAGTATAAAAGTCATAATTTTAAACAAAATTTGATTAACTTTAACTAACTCTAATTACAATTACAATTTCAATTCAATATATACTATAATGTAAATAATTTATATTTAAGTTTTTCACCATTAAACACCTTAGCTTCTCTGTTCAAATATTCTTCTACTAACTCTTTTCTTTCTATAATCTCTTCACATGTAAAATGAGATATTTCTGAAATTTTGGTTATGCCTAATGAATTATATGATGTACCAAGCCTTATGCCATCTTTAACTGAAATAAGCCATCTGTCATGAATAGGTGGTTCGTTTGTTTTTTTCCCAGCTACTAATACTATCTCACATTCAGGAGGCTCAATATCTGATATATTTTGCTTCCAGTAATTCTCAAAGTATTCCTCAATCTCCTCACCTTTCGGCATATACGTCTCTTGATGTTTAAAACTTGTTAATACTTTAATTTGAATATCTGGTCTTATTTCTGATATAAGTTTTATTAGCTCCAACTCTTCAGCGCCAAAAAACGGATCAGAAATCAAAATTATGTCCTCTATATTTTCCTCTATCCACTTTTTCAAATAATCAATTGCTTTTTCTCTATCACCTGGTTTAATTATCACTGAAGATTTGTCTTCTACTTGAATAATATTTTCTTTTTTATAGATACTTCCAGCTGCTTTATTGCCCATTTGAACACATAAATCTATTCCTAATAACAATTTTTCAAGATATATTCTTATATACATTTCTGCATGATCTGAATTTGAATACTTAATAACATTATTTTGAATGATCCAAGCTAATATTCGATATGAGTCTCTAAATGGTAGCTCGGATACTTTTTCTATATATTTTATACTTTCATCAAACTTAATTGATGGTTGCCTTCCTGCATTAAGTCCTGCTAATACTCTCCATGCAGCGCGGCTATAATCATTTTTCTGATTTTCCTCATCTTTGTTTTCTGTTTTCCTACTTTCCATACTTTTCTTAGTATTGTTTAGATTAGCCTCTTTTTTTATATTCTCCTTAATTTCACTTCTAACAGAATCATCATCAGCCAATGATACTAAGGAAGATGCTAATTCTGGATCTAACCTATAAGCAAGATCTATTATTCTTCTTTGAGCTTTAGCACACTTACGATCATTTCTCATAATAGCTATATTCATTGCTTCCATCATGCATTTTCTTGCAATGCCACTATTTATTACCCATGCTTCAGATGAAATATTTTGATATAAATCGATTCTATCATATATAGATGGTAATTTATCTATTATTTGTTTTGCATCATTTAATAATTGTGATTGTAACACACTCTCTTTTGTAGGTGCTAAAGTTGCTAAAATAGATAATATATACGCTCTATCCGAAAGATTGTCAATATTATTATTCGTCTCATTTATCAGATCTCTGAAATTATAATTACTTTTATTAATTCTTCCTACTTGAGCTTTACAAATTATTTTATATCCATCATGCTTTATATTTTTGATATCAGGTAATTTTTCATCAATAATTTTTAATAACTGATGAGTAATTTCATTTCTCTGATCTTGTGTTACCTGAGCCTTCTTTCTATATACAGATGTGCATATTCCAGACACTATGTAATAAATTAAATCTTCATTAGTACTCTCATTTAAGATAGTAATTGAATTAACAATATCATCATTGGTAATTTTATATTCGTCCTTTCCACAATTATCATACGGATCAGAATCAGTATGTTTAGCAAAAATATATTTTACTATTCTATAATAAGCTTCATTTCTTTTTAATTCTGATAATTTTGCAATTTCACTTAACGCCCTTGTACTACTAGAATGAAATAAAGTTGGTGCTAACCTAAAAATTAAATCATCTTTATACTGTTTATCTTTCTTATCTAAATTATCAATACATGGTCTAATATGTTCAGATACTATTCTATGAAACAAATTCATTTCTTTTTCTTTATGACATCTTAATGCCATATCTGACCACAAAATAGCCTTTTCTCCATACGATGGAATTAAATTAATAACATCTTTAATTCTATCTATATCACTTTCTTTATTTAATTTTCTTTTTAATAATCCACTAAATGCTCTAATACATAATTGTATATTTCTTATTAAAAGCGCTGATATTTCGTATGAGACAAACTTGTACTCTTTTTTTAATTCTACTGTATTATTAAAAAATTCCTCTCCCAACTCTATATTAATCTTAGCAACTTTTGAAACTATTGTATATCCAATATTCACCTTATTCCAAATTAAATCTATTGAATTCCATGATTCTTCTAGAGTTTGAAGTATTTTATCACATTTTCCATCACATACATCTTTTTTATTTAAAATTAAATACCATAAACATAAAGCGTAGCATTTATCTTCTAAATCATCTATATCATTAATTAATTTTGTAAATCTAAAACTTATATCAATAGCTTCATCTATCGCTTTCTTTTCACTATCAAGTCTTTCTAAAACTTTAATTATAATATTATGTTTCAATTGTGTATGTACAATTTCAGTTATTTTCTGCATCAATAAAGATATATCTATTTCCTCAAGTTTCTTATTTAATACCTCTGATAATACTTTATATAACGCTCTATCTCTTCTTTCCTCAGTATTAATTAACTTTATAAGCTGTAATGACATATCAAAGTTATTTTTCGATAATGTTGTCATTATATTAATGCTTGTTTCATATTGATCAGCAGAAGTTAACAAAAGTTCTTCAAACAATTTATTAAATTCTGTTTGAGTTTCACTGTACAATTCTAATTCTTTTACTTCATCTATATCATTTATTTCCATTAATGAATCTAACAAATTTGCTATACAAAATGTTTTTATTGATAAATCTTCAATCTTATTTATATAATCCTTAATTTCTATGCACTTATATATAGCTGTCTCTACATCATATTTAATTATTGCTTTTATTAATATAATTTGAAGTCTAACATACTCCTCAGTTGGTCCTATCTTTTCTATTGTATCCTTTTGATTTTCAAAGATAAATACAAGTTTTCGTAAATTATTTTCATCCTCAATATAAGGTAAAGGAGATGCTAACTCTCTGTATTTTTTAGCATTTGGTGCATATGCTGTTGTTGAAATCATCAAATTTAGCGCATAATCTATAACTTTATAGGTACCTTCCCCTTCACTATTTATTTCAGTCCATTTAGTTAAAAAGAAAAGTTTTTCAGTAGTGGTTTTAAACTTACTTACTTCTTGTAGAATTTGTTCAGCAGAATAATTATCAACTAGCAAGGCTAATTTATTAGGCAATGTTCTCAATTCATCATTTTTTATTCTTGAATTAACTTCATTGAAAAAATTATTTTCTTTATCCTTGCTATTCATTGTACTTAAGCTAAATTGAGCAAAAATCAAATCCAAATCATTTTCCTCATTAATATTATTATTTTCTCTTCTGTTTTCGATTAAATCTATCGCTAGGTCTGGACAGCAAAAAATTAAATCTGATGCAATTTCTATAGCTTTTTCAGGCTTTATAATGTAATCTATTTCATTATATAAAATTCTAATTTGTTCAATAATACTATTATCTGAAATTCCGTCTTTACTCTTCTGATACTTACCTATTATAGCCAACAAATGTAATCTTTGTTCTTTTGTTATAGCTGCTTGTGCTAAATTAATTGCACCATTAATATCATTTAATGCTATATATGCTTTTATCTCACTCTTTAGTATATAATTTTTTTCAAATTCTAATAATATAGACTTATATATTCCCATTCCTATCTTTTCATCGTTATTCCCACTTTTATTAGCCACACTTATTCCTATATCAACCTTATTTTCTAATGTTGATATAGATTGACTTTTTTCTAATAAAATCATAAAATTTTTAGGAGATAAATAATCGACTAAATCTTTATATCTTCCACTTTTTTCAAGATAGTTAGGTAAATACTTAATTGAATCTTCACTCTTTTGATCTTGAAATAAATAATCGGCAATTAAATTATTTATACAATTATCATATTCTGTTAACTTCTCAGTGCAAAACTTTTTATATGAATCATTTATAAATTCTACTTTACCACTATCTTTCTCAACATTCACAAATTCAATATTTTCTACTGCATCTTCTACTATGTTTTCTGTGACTTTTAAAATAGCTGCAATTTGATTAATAGTACATAAACTGGTTTCATGAACCAATACTGCTAATACCTTCTTGTAAAATTCATCTTGTGAAATAGTTTCCCATTCTTTATCTAAAATTTGAAAAAAATCACTAGTTTTATTTGTAAAAAATTCTTCAACACTTCCCACTTTTAATATGGCACGCTTAATTATACTTAATCTTTCTGGTAAAGCACTTGCTAATTTGTGAATATCCTGTAATTGTTCCAGTGTTATGTCCATATCCTCAAATAATTTTTTAGTCTCTTCGAAACTGAAACCAGAAATAGGAATATATTTGGGACTTAATCCATTTAAATACTTATCAATCTTTTCTGATGCACTATCAACCGTAAATATAAATCTAACTTTTTGATAACTTAATGGTAGAGCTTCTATAATTTTATATTTTATTTCAAATTCTTTTTCTGGTATCTTATCAAATCCATCTATTATAAAATAGAAATTCTCATTGCTCTTGTTTAATGTCTTATTTAGCTTATATAAAGTTCTGATATATAGAACATCATCATACTCGGGTTCTTCTTCGCAACACTCATTACTTGTATAATAATGCACTTGTGAAAAAATATCCCTCTTTAATAACTCTAAATCATATCCCCACTTATCAATGTTTCTAATAAATATTGATACACATTTATGATTATTCTTACTTGCAAACTCATATGAAAAATAACTCTTTCCAACGCCTTGTTTTCCTTCAAGTATTACACATGTTTGCTCAGTATCCAGTATCTGTTCAACTAAATCAACTAAATTATCTCTTTTTATTATACTATTTAAATCAACATTATCTGGGCATGTCTGACATTTTTCAAAAATATTCTTTTCCCCCATTTTTTTCTCCTTAAAATACAATTTATTTTGTCATTTTTACACATTAATTATACCATATTTTTACTTAAATTTCACATTTTTATTATTAAATCCTTATTTTTCAAGCTAGTTCTACTACTGAAATATTACACCATTATATGTATAACAAACTTTTATAAAAAAATACTTTTATAATAATCTTGAATTATTAGAAGAATAGTTTCCTTAGTATCATTTGATATATGTCATTTCATCTACACACTTATGTACTAAAATTAAGCCATCTGACTTATTTAGGTACAGTTATTTTTTATTTTTGTTAGCTATTATCAACACCTACCTAGCATTAAGTTGCATCTATAAAATTATTAATATATTCTATAATAATCTCCTCAATTTCTACTTTTTCTTCTTTTGTTAGCTTACATATATGAATTGAAGTGTCACTTAGTATTTTTGATCTTGTTTTCTTATCTTTTACGTTTTCCCCACTGCTTAAATATATCTTTAATCTTCTTATTCTAAATTGATGTATAGTTTCTATTATTTTTGAAAGATATTCTTTACACCTAGGTAATTCATCTATCTTAGAATTTATTCTAGCTTTAATTCTTTTCTCTATGGCCGTAATACTAATTCTCTTCGGAGTTTTTTCATTCATAATATCTTCATATTTAATCTTTATTTTCCCCAAAATATATTCATCTTTTTCCATCAAATTGTATTTTTTTAAACATCCTCCTCTGGATTTTACAGGTTTAGGTAAGTTATTATTTAACCACTCCTTATCATTTCTTTGAATCCATGCATATTGTTTTTCTAAATCTCTTTTAATATCACTTCTCAAACAATTTGGATTCTTCCTAAGATATCTAACGATATCTTCAGTATATTTCTTAAAGTTATTTTTCTTTAATTCCACACCATATATAGGCTTTGGTTTAAACTTTTTATTATCAATATAGTACTTTACAAATTCATACTTAACACCCATACGTCTTGCTATATAATAAATGCCTTTCTTCTCTTCTAAAAGCTTTAAAAATTCATCTTCCCACACCTTTCCATAGTCTATCACCTTATCTTTTATATATACATCTCCTCCATGCATATCTTGACTTTTTCTTTTATATGTATATCCACAAAATGTACATTTAAATATACCATTTAATAATGTACTTTTATGTACTTGCTGTATATCATATTTCTCTATGATTCTCTTTTTATACTGTACACATACAAGATTTAAACATGGCCATGGACCCTTTCCAAAGGTTTGTATCTTCTTTTTATATTTTAAAAAACTTTCTATATCACCAGCCAAAAATATAATAAGTAATATATGCCTTATTGGATGAATAAATTTATTACTGCTCAAAAATAAAACTCTCATCCAATTATTTTTTGCTGATTCATCAATTTCAGAGTCTAACAATTCTAATAACTCTTTCCCATAATATTGTCTAAAATCATTACTAAGTTTTCTTTGTTTTATTAAACCTTTAGGTGTTGTATATCCCTTGTCACATAGTATATCTCTATATTTTTCCATAATAATTTCTCTGTTATATTTTAAATAAGGTAAATTCATTATATCTTTTATAGAATTAGATACTCGATTTAAAAATTTCGTAACACTATCTTTATAAAATCTGATTTTTCTATCCTTAACGATACTGTAGTGAAAATAAATAAATGCCCCTTCTTCATTTTGCTTGATTGGATAATCATTTAATTTACATTTATGTTTTTCACATATTAACATTCCTCCAAATTGATATGATCTATGAAAATATGCCTCCCCATATTTTTCAAAATCCTCTTTTGCACATACTGGACAATATCTATAATGGCCTATATTTTTCAACCTACTTTGAGCTATTGAAAATATAATATATATCTTATCATTGCCACATGTTTTCATATATTTAATAACTTTATTTTGTGTTTCTTTACTAACAAATGGAGAATAAATTGGAAATATTGTATGTCTATATATAAAATAATCTGCTGTATAATTTTTATTATTTAATTGATTTTGTAAATAATCCAATCTCGACGGAAATATTTTAACCGTTGAAGTATTACCATTCCCCACAAGCTCTTTTAGTGTATATTCTTTCTTATAATTTCCATTATAAAAATGATATCTTGCATACACTCCACTTATTGCCTCATCATTATATGGATCAGTAAAAAATGTTATCATACGTTACCTTTATCATCTTTCATCTTATTTTCTATATAAGAAAACCTATCGTTTATTATTTTATTCCTTTTTCATTAATGTATTTAATTAATTTATCTTTTATGTGATTAAATTGACTTGTTCTTATTCCCGCAATCCTTTGTACTTTCCATAATTTCACTTCATCAATATCTTCAATTAATTTATCTACTACGCACATACATCTTCTTAATTGAAAATCCTCGGTACTTTCACATATTTCTTCTAAAAAGTTCTTTGTCATCGAAAGTTTATTTATTTTCTTTTCTAAATTTGTTAATAATCCCAAAGATTTAGCTAAATTACCTTTTGTTATTCTTATTACTTTTTCATTAGATATTAATTCTTTATATCTCTTTTTAATACGCTCTAAATATTCTAGATCTCGTTTTATCCAATCAACTCTTAAATTGTCTAATTTTAATTTGACTTTGGTCGGTAAATTATTAAACAACCATTCCTTATCATATCTATATAAATACGTATATTCTTTCTTGCATTTTTTTCTTAAATCAGTCCTAGATAAAACTTTATTACCTTCTTTAATTTTCAAAACTGTGTTCTTACAATTACTTACTTTTTTTAAATTTGCCTTATCTAAACTATATACTTTGCTTCTCTTAATAATCCTTTTAACCTTGCAATCATTAATAGTCGCAAAAAATTCTTTAATGTCACCACATAAGAAATTAATAAGTAATAAATGTCTTAATGGATGTGATGCCCTTTTTGATTTTCTTGTTATTACTTTAAGCCAGTTATACTCATTATCATAGTCTATATCACAATCTAAAAACTTCAAAAATTGTGTTCCATAATAACTTATAAATTCTTCATATAATTCTCTTTGATTTATTGTATTATTACCTTTTAGTAACCCTTTCATATATAATAAATTCCTATATTTCTGAAATACTTTTTCTTTAGAAACATCTTGTATCTGTTCATTTAGTAGATAATATGCACATTTTGCTAATTTAAAGTGCTTATTATAATTCTCAACATCAATATTTCTAACTTTCAGAGTTAAATATTTTTCTTCTAATCTTATATATTCAATCCTACTTACATCCACTTTCTTAACTTTATATTTTTCTAATAATACTCCATGATGTGGACATATAAAAATCCCTTCTAATTGATGTTCTCTATGAATGTACGCTTCTCCGCATTTATTAATTTCTACTTTTGCACAAATAGGACAGTAATATATATCATCTTTTCTACATATTGCACCAGCTAATATACCTAGCTCAGTATAAATTGTACTACTTCCTTGAAATTTTATATGATCTAATATTTCATTTTTTCTTTTTTGGTCAACAAAAGGTGCATAATAAGGAAATATAGTATTTTCGTCTATTATTTTTTGTGATGTATAATCATTACCTAATTCATTAACTAAATAATCTAATCTGCAACCTAACAAAAGTGTTGGTACCATCGTTCTCTTTCCAAAACATTCTTCTATAGTATCTCTAAAATCAATATTGCCAGAGTAAAAATGATATCTGGCTATAGCTGAGTATATAAGTTCATCTTTATAGGGATCAGTAAAAAAATCTATCAAATAATTATCTCCTTATTATAGATATTACCGTCCCATCCCCCTATTTTTTAATTTACCTTTAAGAACTCATCCACAGGATTCTTTATAAATCCATTCTTTTTCAACAACTCATATGGATGAATTTTTTTCTTTGTGGCTAACTCATAAATAGCAATTAATCCATCCTTTGTTTTTTCTTTAGTATTAACGTCTTTCTTAATCTCTAATTTTTCATCCAGCGCCATAGCTTCTTTTATAGCTTGTTTTTTCATATTATTATAATCATCATGTACGTTTGATTTTTTGACTATTTTTTCGCAAATATTTCTTAGCTTAGTTAAATCTAAATTATTAAATAAATCCATTTCAGTTAAATCAACTATTAGGCTTTCTACAGTACTCTTTCGCCTTAACTCTATGTCTTTTTTTCTTTCTTTAAAAGATTCTTGTATTATACCCGTTAATTCTATATTTCTTTGATATGAATTACTGATTTCCTCAATATTTATTGATATATCTTCATACTTCATAATCTCTGATAAATTATTGTTCCTTAATGCTTTAATCATAGGCTGTATCATATGAAGATCCTTTTTAGCTGTTTCTCTTATAATCTGAACAGTTAGTTCTTCTTTGCTATCCTGCAATGCCCTTTCTTGAGCCAACAAAAATAAGTTTACAGCAACTGCAGTAATTCCTTGACATTCATCATAGAAAGCATCTTTTATTTTGTCTGTCAATTTTGTAATTATTTTTAAACCTTGAAAATCCCATATAGATTCTAAAAAGAAACTCCATTCCTGACTATCTTTTTTCATTCTATCCCACATAATACAGCCTTCGCTTGCTGCTCTTCTTGCTTGTCTAAAGTTTCCGTTAAAAACCTTTTGAGCTTTACTTGTTCCAATTAATACTGTTGGAATACCTACTGTGTTAGTTAACGTAACAAAAAAATTAAGCATTTCTTCCATATCATTTTTCGTATTTAATAAATGTTGTATTTCGTCTATTACTAACACACCTATACCATATTTCCAAGCTAGTTTAGTCATATTAATTAACATTGTGGATGTAACACGATTCGAATATCCAAATTTTTCTAAATATCTAGTTCCTAAAATATCATCTATTGCTTTAAAAAAACTCTTGCATAATGTAGATAAACTGCCATCATAGGGACAGTCAATTTTTAACCATACTATCTGTGTTCTAGTAAAATTTTGCTCCTTATATTTAAAATGTTTTATAACTTGTGGATACATTAAGAGTAATCTTTCAATAGCAGTTGTTTTGCCTATGCCGGAAATACCTATAATTGAGATAGTTTCAGCTGTTGATCTTATATTACTTAACTCATTAGTTAATTCATTTTCTTTGATTGCAGTATCATCTAATGTATTAAGAATTCTTAAGCTTTCTAAATAATATTTGTCTGATGGATTTCGACCTAAATAGCCACGTCTAATAAGTATTGATAACCTTCTTTCTAAAATAATGTGTATAGGTAGTGGTTGAATAAAAATTTTGCCTCTTTTTATAATATGATATCTTAAATTTTGAGCTTTATCTCTATCTGCATCTGTAATAGTAGGTAATACTGTGAATCTATCTATAATATCATCTTCATCAAAAATCGGTGGTAACGCTTCAATAAAAGCATTGTTTTCATATTCTTTAACCTCTTGCTTTCTGTACGTTGCTTCTTCAACATTACCTTTTAATATTGTTGTTCTTTCTCTATTCAACACTTTTGCTTTCAGCTCTCTTTCTTTTAATCTTTTCCATTACTCTATCATTACCATTTTTCTCTTTTTCTTCTTTTGCTACTGGTAACTCTATCACTTGTGCCACTTCACCATTATTGTCTATATCATCACCTAAAATAAAGCTTTCTCTTTGTCTGTTAATTTCTTTTTCAACACTTCTATTTCTTTGTATTCCTTTAAGCTTTTGATTAGCGCTTTTATTATAATCAATATCATTTAATTTTTCTTTTTTTGCTTTCTCTACTATATTTTCTATTTCTTTATCTAAATCTATGTTATTTTGAAGCTGACCTCTTAAATCTTTTTCTCTTAGTTCACTTTCTAGCTCCCCATTAAATATTATCTCTTCTAATAAGCAATCTTTATATTGCAAACTAACATCTGTTAAATTACATTCCTCATAATCTAATCCACTATCATGAGGAATATATATTTTATTCATATTCCTTGGATCATAAATTATCTCAACACTTCTTACTTTTAGATTAATAAACCATTGTTCTTTAATTGCTTTATCACAACTATAATATAATCCTTTAAACCTAATCCCGCCTCTTGATATACTTGCTTTACCTTTTGGTAATATATTAAGTCTAAAAATTTCCCTATCAACAGTTTTCAATCTACCCTTTTTATTCTCGATTCCCCAATTCCATAGATTAATAGGCGTAGGACTTATTTCATCTGCTATCATTTCTTTTTGCATAGGATACTTATCTTTTATTTTATTGTTATTATGCAATACCATATTGATATATATCTTAGTAAAATCCTCTAATGTCAATGTCGCATCTAATCTATAATCTCTATCTCCACGTTTTCTAAATTCCTTTTGAATTGCTCCTGGTGTTTTATGTTTTATTTTTTCATTTGTAGTTCTAAAACTTCGTTCTACAATTCCTTTTAAATCTCCCCTATAAGGAGAAGTGTTTTCTATCTTTATGTTTAAATTATTAATTAAATTTTCAACAGAATATCCTTCAAATTCGCCTCTATCAGCTATAATAATTTCAGGTAGATGCTTACATGGCCATTGCTCTTCACTTATTTCTATTCCATATTTTTCACAATATTCAACCTTATCACAAATCATATTATCTAAAGCCATCATCGCACCAATCCATGATGGACCTTCTAACCCTACATATATACCTGCTACAATCCTTGAGAAAACATCTATAATAGCATAAACAACTGGTCTCCCTATAACTCTATGTTTATTTAATGAGCTTACTAAATAAACATCTGCAATAGTAGCATCAACTTGAAATCTTGTACCTGGTCCATCAGTTTCCTGCAATGAATTGCTTAATAATTCCCTTTTCTTTAAATTAAATTCTTTCTCGCTTTCCCTAAATATAATATCCTTTTTTACATCTTCATTTTTCTTAAACCAATAATAAAATTGCTGATATGTAGGTATTCTTGATCTATCCCACACTCTATGCTTAATTTCACCATTTTCTTTATAGCTGTCAGAATAAAAATCCCTTAACATTAATGTATATGTTTCTGTTAGATTTGCTCTTTTATTATTTCTATAATATTTACTCATAGCTATTTCAAAATGCTTTTTTACATCCTCAGTTATATTTATTCCTTCAGAAACTATGCCATAATAATCCGCTTTGCGTGGTTTTCCTGTTTTTAGCATTGATAAATTCTTTTCCTTCCCTCTGCCACCTGATTTATCATAGTCTGGAAGTAACGCATTTCTATTCATTCCTCTTTGCCAAAATCTACTGAACAATCTTTTTACTTTAATCATTCCCTTATTAGATTGATCGCATATACTCTTTAACGCTTTTGGTCTCTTAGACTTATTTAGAATGTCATTCTTATATTCAATCCAATACCTTTGTATAAACTCCCAATCATCATTTCTTTTTGTAATCTGAATTTCAGTTAATTCATCTTCTTTAAATATTCTAATATATGGATCTTTTATCTTTACTAATTTATTTCCTTCTAGTTCTTCTTGAAATTTTTGTTTATATTGCTGCTTTGGCATCGATGTATTTACATCTATATTAACAACATATACAAATAACTCGTCAGTCTCTACAACTCTAATTCTTTCTCCATTATCTACATCAATATATTTGTAAACAGAATTTATATCTATCATATGATTTCCACCTTTCTAATTTCTTCATTGCTAATACTCAAAATAGTAATGTTTTTATCAACATTAATTTGCTTTAAAATATCTATTTCTACAATTTTATTTATAATTAAATATTTGAAAATACTTAGTCCAGTACCTTTTTCTAAGTTCGTATCTCTATCGAATTCTGAACAAATGGCTCTCATACTTCTTTCATCATCAACTATTCTTTTTAAGAATTCATAAATTAAATCTTTAATTTCTGAAATTTCTATATCTTTAAAACTATCAATAGTTTTTATATCTTTATATCCTTGAATAAAAATTATATTGTGTGCAACTATTTTATTTATTTCTTCTTCAGTCACAATTGCCCAACTTATCCCCCGTCTTGCCCAAAATACACGTTCAATCTCAAATTTTTCTAGTATTCTTCTATTTAATAAGTCATCTTTGGATTTTATAGTTCTTGCAACTTCCTTAGTACCCTCTGAACTAGATATTGTTATTAGGAAATCCGTCGTCATCACAATGTTTTCATTTGTTTTGGGATTTTTAGGATGTACTATCCCCAACTCATCTGCTATAGAAATTGTTTCTTCTATAGGTAGCAACGGATACTGTTCTCTTATATCTGCTACATCATTACAATATTCTAATATGCTCAAATAATTTCTTTCCATATCAGACAATAACTCATGCTGCCTCCCTGTTTTAATTCCTTTTCCTCGTGTAGCTCTACCTAAAGATGGAACATCCTGTATCTTTATATAGGGCTTATATTTACTTCCTATGCCTGTTCCATAACCCTCTTTAATCATTCTTTTGATATTTTGAATTCTTTTACGTTTTGCCATAATTTCATCTCCTTAAAATAATCAAAAAGAACCAGGCATTTTAAATTTCTTTAAAATACCTAGTTCTTCATATTAAATTCTATTAATTTTTAGCATAGTATTCTAAATGTAATACTTAAAATACTATGAGATAATCTATTTTGATTATTAATCAATCCTTTCGTAGAGCACTGTATATAAATAGCACACTAAAAATGTTGAACTTTAGATAATCATTCAATACTTTCATATATAGTATTGACATATAATTAATTTTTGATTCAATCCCATTTAAACGAATCAAACTTTATTTAAAATGTTCAATCTTTCTTTAAAAGAATCAAACTTTTTTAAAAATGATCAAACTTCTTTTAAAATCTACAACAACAATAACTGCTAGATAGCTTATCTATTCTACTGTAACTGATTTTGCCAAATTCCTAGGCTTATCAATATCGCATCCCTTAGCCTTAGCAACATAATATGAGAATAATTGAAGAACTGCAACTCCAAGTACTGGTGCAAATATATCTATAGTTCTTGGAATATAGATAACTTGATCTAGAACTTCTTCTAATCCCTTAGTTCCTTCGTAGCAAACTCCAATAACCTTTGCTCCTCTAGCTTTAATTTCAACTATATTACTTACCATTTTTTCTTTTAACGCCTCTTGAGTTAATAATGTTACAACCTTTGTTCCATCTTCAATTAACGCTATAGGACCATGTTTTAATTCTCCGCCTGCATATGCATCTGAATGGATATATGATATTTCTTTAAGCTTAAGTGAACCTTCTAATGCTAATGCATAGTCTAATCCTCTACCTAAATAGTACATATCCTTTTCTTCAGCTACGCCTTCTGCTATCTTCTTTATTATTTCCTTATCTTCCAAAATTAATTCAACTTTTTCTGGTAAATTTAATAACTCTTCTTTTAATTTATCTAATCTATCACTTTTTAATTTACCTAAAATTTTAGCAAATGTCATGGCCATCATATACATTCCAATAATTTGAGTTGTATAAGCTTTTGTTGAAGCAACAGATATTTCTGGTCCTGCTAATGTGTATAGTACATGATCAGCTTCTCTTGATACTGAGCTTCCAACAACATTAGTAAGTGCAATTATTGTAGCACCAATATTCTTACTATTTCTAAGTGCTGCTAAAGTATCTGCTGTTTCTCCTGATTGACTTATTACAATAACTAAAGATTTGTCAGTAACTAATGGATTTCTATATCTAAATTCTGATGCAATATCAACTTCAACAGGTATTCTTGCAAGTGATTCTATTAAATTCTTACCTACAAGTCCAGCATGATATGCAGTACCACAAGCTACTATAAATATTCTATCAGTATTTTGAAGGTCTTCTTTAGTTATCTTCAATTCATTTAACAATATTTCATTCTCCATAGAAACTCTTCCAGCCATAGTATCTCTTATAGCTCTTGGTTGTTCATGGATTTCTTTTAACATGAAATCTTCAAATCCACCTTTTTCTGCTGCATCTTCACTCCATGTTACATGATATATTTCTTTTTGAATTTCTTGTCCATCTTGACCATAAAGCTTAACTCCATCTTTTGTAAGAATAGCTATTTCATGATCTTCTAAAAGATATACATCTCTAGTATAACTTAATACTGCTGGAATATCAGATGCTATAAATGTTTCGCCTTCACCTAAACCTACTATTAATGGGCATTCTTTTCTTACAGCAATCAGCTTATCTGGTTCATCTTTACAAACAACACCTAAAGCATAACTTCCTTCTAGCCTCTTAAGTGCTTTTCTAACTGCTTCAAATAAATCTCCCTTATAGTAGTAATCAATTAAGTTTGGAATTACTTCTGTATCAGTTTCTGATTTAAAAGTATACCCTTCTCCCTTAAGCCATGTTCTTAAAGTTAAATAGTTCTCAATAATACCATTTTGAACTACAGCAATTGTTTCCTTAGTATTTAAATGTGGATGAGAATTCGCATCTGATGGTGCTCCATGAGTTGCCCATCTTGTATGACCTATTCCTATATTTCCTTCAACAGGATTTTCCTTTATATCATTAGCTAAATTAGCTAAACGTCCCTTAAACTTTCTTACTTCAATATTTCCATTATTAAGAACAGCAACTCCAGCTGAGTCATATCCTCTATATTCCAACTTTGATAATCCATTAATCAAAAATGCTGTTGCTCTTCCACTTCCTAAATATCCAACTATTCCGCACATATTCTATTCTTCCTTCCATCTCTTTAAGCTTACTCTTAACTATTTTTAGTAAGTCTTTTATATTTGATTTTATCTAAGTTTGAAATCTTTGTACTAGCATAGCTAAATAACTATTTTATAATTCATACTATATTATATGAATTATACACTAATCAGTTGCTTTACTTAAAAAAGGGCATAATTATCCTAGTACCCTAAAAGCCTTAAACTTTAGAAGGTTTTAACACCAAACTGGATTTGTACTTTAAATTGCTTTAAAGTTTTGCCAGTTGTTAACGGTAGTGCTGTATACCGTGGGGCACCCGCCGAAGTTTCGATAACTCCCCAACCTCGTCAACTTAAGTGAAAGCCCAAATCTATGATTTGGTTGCTTGAACTTACTCAGCGAACGAATGTGAGTCGAGTTTCCTTTAAAAAGATTTTCTTAGATTAACTCTAACATTTAAAGATTATTCTTTCCTAAATCCTTTTTTCATTATAAAACTATCTCACTAATAAATTCATTTCTAACTGAATATCACTTAAGTTCTGGCGCTTTATTTCAAGCTATAAATATCTTTTTATACTATCACCCCTTTCACTTTCTATTTCATACCCATGGATATATTCTATCATATAATTTTTTTTTGTCTATAATATATAATATTACATTCTTATTAATATTCTACATTTTTTGCTTAAGTCATATTAAAATAGTAGCTTACAAAATTAATCATACGCTACTATTTCAAAACTAAATTTAATTCATTATAACTTTATTCTAACTATTGAGCTGTAGACCCACTTGATGCACTCATTGCCCAAGGTTTTTGAATATTATTCTTTAATTTATTATAATTGTTCACAAGAGTTCTTAAATTATTTTCTAAATCATCACTTATTAAAGCTTGATTATTATAATCTGTTTTTGTTTTTAACCCCAAATCATATTGTAATTTCATATTGCTAAGCTGCTTATTATTTAATCCTATATTGGATTTTAAAACATTTATGTTATTTTCTAAATTAAGAAGTGCTGAATAACTAGCGTTTAATGCTTGCTTATATCCTTTTTTCTCTTCTGCTAATGCAACACCCTTTCCGCTCAAAGCATATTTGCTTGATAAATACGCTACATAATTTGTAGTATCTGTAGTATATTTTGCTAATGCGTCTTTAAGTAGATCTTCTTTTTTTGTAGTAATTGTAATCCCATCTGCACCTAATTTATCCTTAAAATCACTTATTGTTGGTATTGCACCTGGTTCTGGTGAAGTGTCCTTAATATCCTTAACATTGTCTTTTAAAAGATCATAACTCTCTTTATCATATTCAACATATTTATCTATTATATTATCTAAATAGTTATCTACTGATCCATCTATTCTAAATACTTCATAATTAGCCTCTTGAGATAAAGTATATTTACTTAAATCTTTACCTATTACTACTTGAAAATAATCTTGACTATTTTTCAAAGTATTTTCTGCATTTATTTGACTATTTTTTAAAGTTTGAATCTCTATTTGAGTCTTTGTTAAATCAATTGAAGTTATTAGTCCTAAGTTTTTCTTAAGCTGAGCATCACTAACTTCTTTTGTTTTAATATCAATTTGCTTTTTTATTTTATCTAATGCTTTACCTTGTGCAACAAGATCATTATATTTATCCGTAATGTCTTGAGCTACTACATCCTCCTGAAAATCTTTCTTTTGCTTGTCTTGTTTTATTATTAATTCCTGATTATCATGGTCATATCCACTATCATCCTTTTTATCTTGAAGGTCTAGCATATCTTCTTCTAGATTTATCTTCTTGCCTAGTAAAAATATTGTATTACTATTACCAATAGCCGCACTTATAGCATCCTCTAAAGTAAGAACTGGCTTTACATTACCTTGTGCTTGTACATTTTCAGTTATACTAGTATCTTGTGTAGTAGTATCTGCTGCAAATGCAGGTATAATGCTACCACTTATAATGCTTACTCCAATTGCAAATGCAACTAATTTATTTATATTCTTTCTCATATCTATTCACCTCTTCATTAAATTTTACCTTGTGTATATTAAAAAATAGGCTTTATACTAAGTTTATTCTTTTCCATACGTCTTAATATTAAATACATATTTTTTCTTAGTTAAAGGGACTATTTCAAATTCTCTTCAATTAATATAATTATAACTCACATTAATTAAAATTCAAAATAGCTCCTTTTAAATTTGATATCTTTTTAATTTTATTTTTTCAAATCTATTTTTCTATCTTTGTATCTCTATCTATTATTTTAGGCTCAATTTCATTATTTGTAAATTTACTAAACTTAGGTGTTATTTTTTCTGCTTTAAATCGTTCATACTTATCTGATATTTTCCCTGTTACCTTGTGAATTTTCTTTGAAAATTTCTTTTCTAAATTATCAAAGATAACATAAATAACTGGAATTAATACCAATGTAACTAATGTTGAAACACTAAGTCCACCTATGATTATTACCCCTAGAGATTGCATCATCTCTCCGCCTTCTTCTAAAGCTAATGCTGTTGGTAACATACCAAAGGCTGCTGTTAAAACTGTCATTATAACAGGTCTTAATCTCGCTGCCGAACCTTTTGAAACTATTTCTTCTATGCTTAACTTTCCTTCCATGGATTTTCTTAGTTGCTCAATATAATCAATTAAAACTATACCATGGTTAACAACAATACCTACCAACATAATTGCACCTAACATTCCTATTATGCTGATTTTTATCCTCGTTATTAACAATATAGCAACAACACCAACAAAGGCAAAGGGGATACAAGTCATTATAATAAATGGCTTACTAAACGATTCAAATTCTGCCACCATTACCATATATACTAGCACTACTGCAATTCCCATTGCATATACAAGTCCCATCATAGATTCCTGCATATTCTTTGCATCACCACTAGTGTTTGCTTCATAGTCCTTTGGTAAATTCATTTCAGTTATTGCAGCTGTTGCTTGTTTGGTTGCCGTTCCTGTATCAACTCCCTTAAGACTAGCTGTAATATCTATGGAATAATCTCCATTTGATCTATTAATTTGTTTCAATCCATCCGCCATTTTTATATTTACTATCTCTAACAATGGAATTTCCTGACCTGTTTTTGACATTACTTTTATTTGTTTTATATCCTCTAAACTATCAATACTACTTCCTTTAAATTTTAAATTAACATCTATTTCATAATCATTTATCTTAGCAGTTGTTACTGAATCTCCAACTACAGCTGTATGCAACAATGAAGCAATTGATGAAGCATTAATCCCATATTTATTTGCTTTTTGTTTATCTATTATAAATTGTGCTTCCTTAGATGTATTAGCAATTGATGTTTCTACATTTTGAAATCCCTGTATACTACTAAACTTACCTTCAATTTGTTTTGCTAATACCTCCAATGTATCTAAATCTGGTCCCTTTAATTGCATTGAAAAATCTGAACTACTACCTGATCCAGTTGAACTACTATCTAATGCAACTTTTATTTTACAATCTGGAACAGTTTTCATTCTCTCAGTTATTTCCGTTTCAATTTCAGTTGTAGATTTTTTTCGCTCTGCTTTTGGAACTAATTCTATTTTTATGTTAGAACTATTACTACTGCCTGATGTTTTTAATGTTGTTACTAATGTTTTTATTTCTGAAATATCAGAAATTTTCTCTTCTGCCATAGAAACATAATAATCACTTGGCTTTAAAGCTAGTCCTTCTGGTAGCTCTATGGTTATACTTATTTTTCCTTTATCTGATGCTGGCATAAACTCCATTTTTAAAAATGTAGCTCCGAATATAGCAATAACAAATAAGGCTGTACTTAATATGACAACTATAAGTTTATGCTTTAATGAAACATTTATTAATTTCATATAAACTTCACTTATTTTATCAAATATAGGAGAAGGTTTTTCCTTCATCTTTTCAGAATTTTTTCCACCACTTAATTTATTGAACATGCTTGGTACAAGTGTAAGTGCTACAATTAAAGATATTGTCAATGCAGCAATAACTGTTTTAGCTAAAGATTGAAATATTATTTTAGTAAGACCATCAGTAAATAATATAGGTAAGAATACACATATTATTGTTAGCGTTGATCCTGTAATAGCGCTCGTAACAGTCTTTGTACCCTGCAAAGCACTTTCTTCATTAGTTAAGTTCTTATTATTCTTATACTTAAATATATTTTCTATAACAACAATTGAATTATCTACAACAAGACCAACCGATATTACCAGCGAACTTAAAGTAAGCATATTTAATGTTTCACCAGTAAAATAAAGAAAGGCTATTGTACCTACTATAGATGTAGGAATTGCTAATGCTACAGCAAATGATGCTCTAATACTTTTTAAAAATGCTAATATTATAATAAATGAAATAATAGAACTCATAAATATTTCTGAAATCACATTATTAACAGAGGTTGTAATATATTCACTTGTATCACTAACAATCTTAGTATTATATTGTGAATTGTTCTTACTAAGCTCTGCTACTGCTTTATTAACTCCCTCCATAACCTTTATGGTATTAGCATCTTGTTGCTTCTTAACATCTATTATTAAACTTTCCTTACCATTGTATCTATATATATCCTTTTTCTCTACAGTACCATATTCAACATTACAAATTTCATCTAATCTGACAGATTGACCTTTATTTGTAGAAATTTGAATTTGTTTTATATCATCTAATGAATTTAATTCATCCATTCCTCTTAAGACAATTTTATCTTCCCCTTCAACAATAGAACCATATGGGAATGTTTTATTAGTAGCTTGCATTGCACTTTTAATAGTTGATAAGCTAACGTTATAGCTAGATAATACAGCTGGGTCTGCTGTTATATTAACCTGTGATTTTTCTCCCCCAACAATGTCTGCTTCTGTAACACCGTCTACAGTTTTAATTTTTGTTTGTACAACATCTTCTGCATATTTCATTAGGTCGTCATTATTTTTACCACCTGAAATAACTATTCTTCCTATAGCGCTTGCATTCATTACATCCATTTTAATAACTCCTGGAGTTTCTGCATCACTAGGTAATTCATTTTTAACTTCATCTACTTTAGATTTAACATCATTTATTACAGTATTTATATCAGTTCCATATTCAAATTGTATTACAACAACTGAAACACTTTCTCGCGAATAAGTAGCTGTCTCTTTAACCTTAGAAAC
>Ga0302173_10000227_pt1 | contig 30240 bp, 28 predicted proteins | sample I_Fen_N3_1_FD_198785 | JGI IMG/M metagenome (GOLD analysis project Ga0302173, IMG submission 198785) | Peat permafrost microbial communities from Stordalen Mire near Abisko, Sweden - I_Fen_N3_1 | ecosystem: Environmental > Terrestrial > Soil > Wetlands > Permafrost | place: Sweden: Abisko... | reverse complement strand
TTATTGGGGATATGTTCCGGAAAATCATATTGTAGGTAAACCAGTTTTCATTTGGTTAAGCTGGGATACTAACGGAAAAGGAATTAATAAAATTCGCTGGAGCAGAGTTTTCACCACTGTTGATGGTGAAGGACAACCTCAGTCGTACTTTAAATATTTCTTATTCATCCTTGCAGCCTATTTTGTTGGAGAATATTTCTGGAGAAAAAGAAAAGAAAACAAAGCATAATAAATTAGTCAAACGTTTAAAAGTCTAAAGTCATAAAGTCAAGCTTAAAACTTGTTTTTATGACTTTGGACTTTTGACTTTAAAATTTTAGACAAACTATGAACTCTTTATTACTTCCTACCTATTTTCCGTCTATTAGCCACTTTGCGGTTATGGCACAATCTGAAAATATCACTTTTGAAATGGAGGATAATTTTCAGAAACAAACGAATAGAAATCGCACTTATATTTATAGTCCAAACGGAATTCAACTACTAAATATTCCCGTTAAACATTCTAAAAATCTGCATCAAAAAACAAAAGACGTCTTGATTGAAAATGAATTCGATTGGCAAAAACAACACTTTAAATCATTGGAAGCAGGATACAGAAGCTCTCCTTTTTTCGAATTTTTTGAAGATGATATTCGTCCTATTTTCGAAAAACAACATACTTTTTTGATGGATTTAAACATGGAAGTTTTAGATGTTGTAACGAAATGTTTACGCATGAAATTGGAATTCGGAAAAACCACTGAATATTTTTTTGAAACTGAAAACGTTTCAGATTTCAGAGCTTTGGCAAACGGAAAAAAAGATACCAATTCGTTCGAAAAATATACTCAGGTTTTTGATGACAAACACGGTTTTATCAATAATTTAAGCGTTTTAGATTTACTTTTCAATGAAGGCAAATTTGCAATGGACTACTTAAAAACTCAGAAAGTAATATAAATCGTTTCATCTACAGAAACGTACTCTCTTCTTACGCATGAAAAAAAGGACTTAGAATTTTATCAAAATCTAAGTCCTTTTTTATTTAATTATTTTCAAAGCAAGCTTTCACTATTCTATCGAAAGTCTTGTCATAATTGGGTAATGATCTGAATTTTCGAAATCAGGAAAGCTCTCAAACTCTTTCACTTTCATTTTACTATCTGTAAAAATATAATCGATTCTAGCAGGATAATATCGGAATTTATAAGTTGCGCCAAAACCCTCTCCCGCTTCTTCAAAGGCATCTTTTAGCTTTCCTTTTATACTTCGATATACATAAGAAAACGGACTATTATTCATATCTCCGCAAATAATAATTGGGTTTTTACATTGCTTAATATTTTCCTTAAACATTTCAGCCTGCTCTTGCTGTTGCCTAAATCCTTTACTTATTCTACCATAAATAAGCTGTGATTTTTTCTGATTTACATTGTCAATATCATTAGAGATTTCGCTAACATCTGGCGAAATTTTAATAGACTGCAAGTGCATATTATAAACACGAATAACATCTTTACCACGTTTGATATCAGCATAAATTACATTATTATCTGATTTTGGAAAGATAATATTCCCTTCGTTTATAATTGGAAATTTTGAGAAAATAGCCTGACCCGTTTTAATTTGTTTTCCATCGATAAAAATATAACGATGCGGGTACACTTTTAAATCAAGATGTGCTGAATTTGAATACTCCTGAATACATAAAATATCAGGATCTTTTTCGTCAATAAATGCTTTTATATTTGATGGTATATCATCACGATCCAACCATTTAAAAACATTAAAAAGACGCACATTATAACTCATTACAGAGAAGTCCTTTTCATTAGGCACATATTCTTTTGCCGAAAATTTGTAAAACTTACTGATAAAAGTAATTCCCATTAATAAAACCAAACCAGATAAAATAAGGCGCTTTTTAAACTGAATTGCCCAATAAACAAAGAACAAACCATTCATAACAAAAAAAGCCGGCATAAAGAGCGTCAGTACCGATAAAAGCGGAAAACTCTTTGGTGCCAGAAATGGTAAAATATAAATACTAAAAGTCAATACAGTTAGCACTATATTCAAAAAGAACATTATTTTATTAAACCACGAAAGGTTTTTCATATTTGTTGGCTAAAAGGATTATTTTCCAGCTTTAAATAAAAACTCTTTTTCTTCTTTTGTTAGACAATCATAACCAGACTGGCTAATTTTATCTAAAATTTCATCGATTTGCTGTTGCGTTTTATCTTTCGTAACAATTCTTGATGTAACTTTTTCTGTAGGTTTTTTATAATTCTTATGAACTTTTGTGAAAGGGGTCGAAGGTGATTTTTTGAATAGATTGGTAAAGAAATCTAATATTTTTGAAATTACAATACTCAAATCGGTTCCGTTTTGAAGCGATTTCATGTAAATAAATCCAAACAAAGCTCCAGCTAAATGCGAAATATGCCCGCCAGTATTATCTAAGCGAAGCTGCATTAAATCCAGAATTAAAATTACTGCGGTAACGTGCCAAAGCTTAACACTTCCAACAAACATTAAGCGTACACCCATTAAAGGCTGATAGGTAGTTACAGCGGCTAAAACAGCCATAATTGCAGCAGAAGCTCCCACAATTGGAGCCGAAATATTTAAAACATAATAACTCAAAGTAAATATTATTCCTGAAAAAATAGCCCCAAGAATATAAACTCCTAAATATTGTTTTTGTGTAAAGAAGGTCAAAAATAATTGACTTGCAAAATTTAAGACAATCATATTAAAAAACAAATGCAAAAATGATCCGTGAAAAAAAGCATAAGTTAAAAGTGTCCAAGGCTTAAACATAAAAATCTGAGGATCTGACGATAATGCCAACCAATTTGGATAATCAAAACCACCACCAGAATACTGATAAAAAAACACTAGTGAAATCAAGAAACATGCAATGTTCCAATAGATAACACGCATAGCAATGCCACCTAATTTATATTGTAGTTTTAAATCGTCAAGAATATTCATAATAGCTTCTTTTGGTTTATTATTTTTCGATATTAAAATTAAAAATTAATTCCAACGATTACTATTAAACTGATTTTTTTTCCAATACAACATCATCAAAAAACCAGCAACTGCACCACCAAGGTGTGCAAAATGCGCAATACCAGTACCTCCGCTTCCAAACAAAGAACTTCCTTTTAAACCTAAAAACAAATCAATTGCTAAAATTCCCGGCACAAAATATTTTGCCTTAATTGGAATTGGAATAAACATTAATGCAAGTTCAGCATTTGGAAACATAAATGCAAAAGCCGTAAGCAAACCATATATAGCACCAGAAGCACCTAAAACCGCACCACCATAGGCATGTGTAAAATTATCAAATTGAGAAACTGTTAACAATTCTTTCCATTTAACCGCTATTTGATTTTCATTCAAAACCTGCAAAATGTAATTTTTTGAGTACCCATTTGCAATTAAAGTATTTAACCCTTCTTGAAAATAATAATAGTTTACCGCAAAATTTAATAAAGCAGCACCTAAACCACATGAAATATAAAAGAATAAGAATTTTTTACCTCCCCAAAAATGTTCTAACATAGACCCAAAAGAATACAGCGCAAACATATTAAATGCAATATGCAAAAGATTGGCATGCATAAACATATGTGTAATAACCTGCCAAATTCCAAAATTTGGGTTTTCGGGAAAGTACATAATCAAATAGTCATACGATACTGGCACTAATTGCGAGCCCAGAAAAAATATAATATTGATTATCAACAATTGTTTTACTACGGGAGTCATATTCATCATAAGGCAAACTTTTTATCAATATCTTCCACACGCATCGTGATGAAAGTTGGTTTTTGAAAAGGTGAAATATTTGGATCTTTGCAGGCAAACAAACCGTTTACCAAATTATCTTGTTCTTTCTCGGTTAAATAAGACCCTGTTTTAACCGCTAAACTTTTTGCCATCGATTTGGCAATTGTATCGTTTTGACTGTAACTACTTGCCGGAATTCCGTCTTGTAAATCGCTCAATAATTGCTCAATTACAAGCGAAACTTCACTCTCGGTAATATTTACCGGAATTCCCGAAATTATTATATGATCTGTTTGTGCTTCATCAAAAACAAAACCAGTTGTTTCTAATGAAGGTTTCAATTCTTCGATTAATTCCATTTCGCCAGACGAATAAAATAAATTCAGTGGAAATAACAATTGTTGACTCGAAGCTTGATTGACAGTCATATTTAGCAAAAATTGTTCATACAAAATACGTTGATGTGCACGTTGCTGATCAACAATTACCATTCCTGATTTAATTGGCGAAACAATATATTTTTTATGAATTTGGTATGTTCCCTGACTCGCCTGTTCGATTTCGTTATCATTGAATAATGACGAAGTTACTTCTTCGTTTTCAAAAGTAAAGGGCGAACTCTCGATAGTTTCTGTATCTAAACCTACATATAAACTTTCCCAACTTGCGGTTGGCTCTACTCGTTTATTATAACTAGGATATGAACTTGATCCTGAGCCGGAACTAAAGCTTGAACTTGAACCAGATCCTGAGCCAGAACTTGAATTAGATTTAGAATAATGCTGATTGGTTTTGTCATCTGTAAACGGATTAAAAGTTCCATCGACCTGAATTGTAGGCGTTTCCGCTTCTAAATCTTTATAATGATATGGTGTATCTAAATTTGCGTCACGATCAAAATCAAGAACGGGAGAAACATTAAATTGTCCCAAACTGTGCTTAATAGAAGCTCTTAAAATAGCATACAAAGCTTGTTCATCATCAAACTTAATTTCTGTTTTAGTTGGATGAATATTGATATCGATTGTATTTGGCGGAACTGTTAAGTACAAAAAGTAACTTGGCTGTGAACCATCTTTTAAAAGACCATCATAAGCTGCCATTACCGCATGATGCAAATAACCACTTTTAATGAAACGATCGTTTACAAAAAAGAATTGCTCTCCTCTGTTTTTCTTTGCAAATTCCGGCTTACACACAAACCCCTGAACATTTATAATCTCAGTATCTTCGTTTACAGGAACCAATTTTTCATTGGTTTTACCAGACATTATCCCAACTATACGCTGACGATATCCGGCAGCTGGCAAATTATACATTTCGCTGCCATTATGGTAAAAAGTAAAATGAATATTTGGATGTGCTAATGCCACACGTTGAAACTCATCCATAACATGGCGAAATTCAACCGTATCCGATTTTAAAAAGTTTCGACGAGCCGGAATATTAAAAAACAAGTTTTTAACCGCAAATGAGGTTCCTTTTGGTAAAACAGCTACTTCCTGCGATACAAATTTACTTCCCTCGATAACAATATGCGTTCCAAGTTCATCCTGATCTTGTTTGGTTTTCATTTCCATATGTGCAATAGCAGCAATAGAAGCCAATGCTTCTCCACGAAAACCTTTTGTATGAAGTGAAAATAAATCTTCGGCCTGACGAATTTTTGATGTCGCATGGCGTTCAAAACACAAACGCGCATCTGTAACACTCATTCCTTTACCATTATCAATAACCTGAACTAATGATTTTCCAGCATCTTTTATGATCAATTTAATATCCGTCGCACTCGCATCAACGGCGTTTTCCAACAGCTCTTTTACAACTGAAGCAGGTCTTTGAACCACCTCTCCGGCAGCAATTTGATTAGCAACGTGATCAGGAAGTAATTGAATGATACTCGACATTAAGAAATTTGGGTTAAAGGTTGCCCTTCAATTCTAATCAGACAGAGTCTGTAAAAATCTCAGGGTAATATTATTAATTTATTTATGATTTTTAAAAACCAAAGTCTACAAATTTAATGAATTTCCGTTGGCTTTTTGAATAAGTGGCGTCATAAAAAAAACAAAAAACCTATACTATTTATACACAGTATAGGGTTTTAGTATTTTAAAACAATTGTGTTTTATTCTTTTTCGATCGTTATTGGAGTTTCTTCAATTTGAATTGCTCCTGAAGATAACAATGGTTGATTGAATGAGTGTGAAATTGAAGCTTGCTGACGAATATAGGCCATTTTGATTGCTGCAATTGCCGCCTCAGTTCCTTTGTTTCCGTGAACTCCTCCACTTCTGTCAATGGACTGCTGCATGTTGTTATCTGTTAATACACAAAAGATAACCGGAATATCTGTTTGAACATTCAAATCTTTAATTCCTTGTGTAACACCTTCACACACAAAATCAAAATGCTTGGTTTCGCCTTGAATAACGCATCCAATAACAATAACTGCATCTACATTTTGTGTTTGCAACATTTTTTTTGCACCGTAGATCAACTCAAAACTTCCTGGAACATTCCAACGAATAATTTGTTGAGCTGGAACTTCACAATCAATTAAGGCATCGAAAGCGCCATTGTAAAGTCCTTCGGTAATAGTTTCATTCCACTCAGAAACAACAATCCCAAATCGAAAGTCTTTCGCATTTGGGATCGTGTTTTTATCGTATTCTGATAAGTTTTTATTTTCAGTAGCCATCTGTATATTTTAGATTTTAGATATTAGACGTTAGATTTCAGATTCTGAAATACAAATCTACAATCTTAAATTTAAAATTCAGGGTTTTTATTGTGCTAATCCAATCAATACATCAACAGAAGCTGCTTCTGGAGTTGCGTCGAAGTTTTCTTTAATATCTGTTAAGTATTTTAAAGCATCCTCTTTTTGACCTAAAGCTAAAGCAGTTTTACCAGCTTTTAACAAGAAACGAGGTGTTGTAAAATCATTTTTATTAAAATTAGCGGCTTTAACATAATAATCTAAAGCTTCTTTTTGTTGGTTTTTTTGAGAATAAGCATCTCCAGTTGCACCAATTGCCAAAGCTCCAACTATTGCATCTTTAGATTTAAAGTTACCCAAGTATTTAATAGCATCATCATATTTTCCAATATTCAATGAAGCAATACCTGCATAATAGTTCGCTAAGTTTCCTGCATCTGTTCCAGAATACTCGTCAGCAATTTTAACGAATCCAAATTTACCTTCAGAACCGTTCAAAGCCAATTTGTACAATGAATCACTTGCTACACCATTTGTAGCTTTGTCAAAATTTTGTTGAGCAACAAACATTTCGCTTGCAGCTTCGTCTTGTTTAGGAGCTTCAATAAATTTTTGGTAAGCCAAATATCCAATAGTAGCAACTGCAATACCAGCAACTAAACCAATAATGATTTTTTGATTTTTAGCAACCCAATCCTCAGTTCTTGAAGCAGTTTCATCTAATTTAGAGAAAACCTCAGCTGTTTTACTGTTTTTCCCATCAAGAATTACTTGTTGTTCTTCATTCACAACTTCTTCTTTAACTTCCTTCTCCTTTGGTGCTTTATATCCTCTTTTATTGTAAGTAGCCATTTAAAATTAATTTAGTGAACGGCAAAAATAAAATTTTTATTGAAACTGAGGTAAAAAAAATCAATTTTATCACTATTTTAAAAAAAATAACGCTCTAAACAGCATCTTCAATCTAAATTCAGAGAAAACAACTACTTTTTAAACACAGCAAAAACCTGTTATAGCAATAATTTTCAATAATTTGAATCTTAAATATTTCTTACTTAACTCAAAGTTCTTAATCCTGAAAAAGTAATTTTTAGCCACAGATTTCGCAGATTTTCGCAGATTAAGCATTTATTGAATTAAATTTGCTGAACAAAATCCTCTTTAATCTTTTAATCTGTGGAAGAAAAATCAAATCTGCAGCATAAAATTATAAACTGGAGATGTCAATTTTTACCATTACAGTTTCAAAAAAATGCATTTAAACAAAATTTCTCTATTCAATTATAAAAATTTCTCCGAAGCCAATTTTGATTTCGACCGCAAGATCAATTGTTTTGTGGGCAAAAACGGAATTGGAAAAACCAATATACTCGATGCTATTTATCATTTGGCTTACGGAAAAAGTTATTTTAATCCGTTGGCGGTTCAAAATATTAAACACGGTGAAGAGTTTTTTGTAATTGATGCCGAATTAGAAAAGAATGACAGAACAGAACAAATTGTTTGTAGTTTAAAAAAAGGACAGAAGAAAGTTTTAAAAAGAAACGGAAAAGCTTACGACAAATTTTCAGACCATATTGGGTTTATTCCACTTGTAATTATTTCGCCAGCCGATCGCGATTTAATTATAGAAGGAAGTGAAACGCGCCGTAAATTTATGGACACGGTTATTTCACAACTAGACTCAACTTATTTACATCAGCTTATTCAATATCAAAAAGTAATCGTTCAACGAAATGCTTTACTAAAGTATTTTGCTTTAAATCATACTTTCGACAACGACACTTTATCTATATATAATGAACAGCTCAATAACTTTGGACAATCTATTTTTGAGAAGCGAAAAGAATTCATCGAGCAATTTATACCTATATTTAATACACATCATCAAGCCATAACCGGATCTGAAGAAACAGTTCAACTGGTTTATGAAAGTCATTTGTTCGAAAAAGACTTATTGACACTTTTACAAGAAAACATCAATAAAGATCGCGCTTTGCATTACACAAGCGTAGGAACTCACAAAGACGATTTGTCGTTTGAAATTGATTCGCATCCTATAAAAAAATTCGGGTCGCAAGGACAACAGAAATCTTTTTTGATTGCTTTAAAATTGGCTCAATTTGAGTTTTTAAAGAAACAAAGCGGCGTAAAACCTCTTTTATTGTTCGATGATATTTTTGACAAACTAGACGAAAGTCGCGTTGCAAAAATTGTCGAAATGGTGAATAGCGAAACGTTTGGACAATTATTTATTTCTGATACGCATGCCGAACGTACGGAAGCAATTGTAAAATCGACACATCAGAGTTATAAGATTTTTAATTTAGGTTAAAGCAACCACAATCATTATCATCCTCAGCGAAGTGTAAGGATAACGCACGAAACTTCATCAAGCAAGTTATCAATCTTTGTAGAGCTACTTGCGATCCTTCGACTTCGCTCAGGATGACAAAAAATATGTACCTTAAAAGTCACTACTAAAAAATCCGTGCTAATTCGTGAAATTCGTGGCAACGGTTTTTTTTTCACTTTCTATTAAGAATTCAAAAATCAAAAATCATTATTTTAGCAATTCTATAATTTAAAATTCGACCTTATGAAATTCCCCAAAATTATATTACTGTTAGTTTCAATCGTACTCGTTTCTTGCAACGAAAAAAAGACAACTTCTTTTGAAGAAATTAGCCCAAAAGAATTTGCAGAAAAGATTAAAAACACCGAAAACCCACAAATTTTAGACGTTCGAACTCCTGAAGAATTTGAATCTGAACATATTGACAATGCTAAAAATGTAAACTGGAACAGCGAGGATTTTGAAACAAAAGCAGCCTCTTTTGATAAATCGAAAGCTGTCTTTGTATATTGTTTAAGTGGTGGAAGAAGCAAAAAAGCAGCAGCAAAACTTAACGAACTAGGTTTTAACACTGTTTACGAATTAGAAGGTGGTTTCCTGAAATGGAACGAAGAGGGATTTGGGAAAGCTTCAACTGGTCAAGTTGGAATGACTACAACTGATTTTAAAGACTTACTAAATACGGACAAAAAAGTTTTAGTCGATTTTTATGCCGAATGGTGTGGACCATGTAAACAAATGGAACCATACATTTTGAAAATGCAAAAAGAAATGGCAAACAAAGTAACCATCATTCGAATTGATGTTGATAAAAACAAAACTTTGGCAAACGAATTAAAAATCAACGGACTTCCTGCTTTATTTTTATACGAAAACAAAGCTGTAAAATGGAAAACTACCGGCTTAATTAGCGAACAAGATTTAAAAAAACAACTGCAATAAAACACTGAATATGCTTACGAAAGAATCATTGCAATTTTTAGACGATTTAAAGAACAACAACAATAGAGATTGGTTTCAGGAAAACAAAAAACGATATGAGATTTTCAAAAAAGATTATCATCAATTGGTGAGTGATTTTCTTGATGCAATGAAACCTCTTGATCCTTCGTTAGAATTATTAGAAGTTAAAAACTGTACCTTTCGTATTAATCGTGATATTAGATTTTCTAAAGACAAATCACCTTACAAAGCACATTTAGGCGTTTGGCTTTCATCTGGCGCGAAAGGTCAAAATCGTTCCGGATATTATGTACATATCGAAAAAGGAGCTAGTTTTATCGCCGGAGGATTTTATTCGCCAGATCCTGATCAATTGAAAAAAGTACGTAAGGAAATTGCTTTTTTCTACGAAGACTTGGAAGCAATTTTAGCCGATAAAAATTTCAAAAAAGAATTTGGCACTTTAGATTTCGATGAAAAGAATTCACTAAAAAATCCGCCAAGAGGTTACGAAAAAGACCATCCTGCAATTGAATTTCTAAAACTAAAAAGCTTCACCGCAACTCAAAAATATGACATTTCTGAAGTAACAAAAAAAGATTTCGTTGCTAAAATGAGTCAGAAATTAATTGCGTTAAAACCTCTAAACGAGTTTATTAATCGCGCTTTAGAAACAGAAGAATAATTTTAATAAATTAGATAAAATTTTTGCCACAGATTAAAAGATTAGCACAGATTATTTAAAATCATTTTAAATCTTTTAATCTGTGGCAAAAAAACTTCATTGAATGAAAAGAAAAATACTTTTTCTGGGAGAATCCTATCGCGCCGACGCCATAACTTGGATGAAAGGATTGAAAGAATTTGGTGATTTTGAAATTTGTACTTGGGAACTTCAAACACCAAATAATTCAAAACTTAACAGGTTCAAGCGCATTTTAGAATATTTATCCTCTCCTATTTCTATTCGAAAAACAATAAAACAAGAAAAACCAGATATGATTATTGCCGAAAGAACGACCAGTTACGGTTTTCTTGCTGCAATTTCAGGCCTTCATCCTATTGCAATTGCACAACAAGGCAGAACTGATTTATGGCCAGAAGGTTCTATTTTACTTCCATTTAAAAAAATCATTCAGAAACACGCGTTTAAAAAAGCCGACTTGATTCATGCCTGGGGTCCAGTTATGACCATTTCGATGAAAGCAATTGGCGTAGATATGACTAAAGTTCTGGTTTTGCCAAAAGGAATTGATTTATCGCTTTTTTCTCCCACCATAAATAATACTGCCAAAATCGAAGCGATTGTAACCCGTTCTTTAGAACCAGAATATCGTCACGATTCTATTTTAAAAGCTTTTGCGATTTTAAACCAAAAAGGAATGAATTTTTCGTTAACCATTGTTGGTGGTGGAACTCAATTGCAATTTTTAAAAGATTTAGCCAAAGATTTACAAATCGAAAATAAAGTGATTTTTACAGGAAGAATCCCAAATACGGAACTTCCTAAATTATTAGAACAATCGAATTTTTATATTAGCATGCCTATTACCGAAGGTGTTTCGGGATCTTTATTTGAAGCAATGGCTTGTTGTTGTTATCCTGTAGTTTCAAATATTTCCGGAAATCAAAGCTGGATTAAACATCGCGAAAACGGACAATTGATTAAAATTAACAATGCTGAAATGCTTGCTGAAGAATTGATTTGGTCATTTGAAAATATTGAATCCCGCAATAACGCAATTCTTGCCAACAGAAAATTTGTAGAGAAAAATGCTAATTATGATATTAATATGAAGATTATTTCAGATAAATATCATGAGTTACTGGATTCTAAAAAATAATTTAACCGCAAAGAGCGCAAAGATTTTACACAAAGAACACGAAGAAAGATAAAAAAAAAGCTTTGCGAAACTTTGCGTAAAATCTTTGTGCTCTTTGCGGTAAAAAAAAATCGTACCGTAACTTTTCTTCAATTCCAAAGACTTATTATTAAATCGTTTAATTTAATCCAAAAAAGATATGAATAATAGAAGAAACTGGTTAAAACAAATAAGTTTAGGCACGATTGGATTGGGTATTATCCCATTTGAAACATTTGCAAATCCTTCTGTAGAAGAATGTCTTTTACCTAATCTGGACAAATCTCCTATATTATTACGTTCAAACGAAAATCCATACGGCCCTTCTCCGCTTGCCCGAACTGCTATGGCAAAAAGTGTAAATAGCAGTAACCGATACGGCTGGAATCTTGCTTCGGAATTAATCACTGCTATAGCAAAAAAGAATAATGTTCAAGATAATAATATTCTGCTTGGTGCAGGTTCAACCGAAATTTTAGATTTGGTTCTTCAATACTCTGCTTTAAACAAAGGCAATTTTATAATGGCCGAAACCACTTATAATTATTGGACAGCTCCTTCTGAAAAACTAGGGATTAAAAAAATAACGGTTCCGTTAACAGAAGATAAAAAACATGATTTAACTACCATGTTGCAGGCAATTAATAGTGATACAAAAATGATCTACATCTGTAATCCCAACAATCCAACAGGAACAATCTGTGATCGCGAAAAACTAGTATCGTTTATAAAAGAAGCCACTAAAAAAGCAATTGTATTTGTAGACGAAGCATATATCGATTTTACAAAAGAAGAATCTTTGAGTAATCTTGTCTCAGAAAACAAGAATTTAATTATTACCAAAACGTTTTCAAAAATGTACGGTATGGCAGGGGCGCGTGTTGGTTATGCCGTTGCACATTCTGCTACAATTTTCGAACTCAATAGTTTAAAATCATCTCCTGATAGTTCTGTAAGTGTAGTTTCAGCTTCTGGTGCATTGGCTTCTTTGCAAGACGAAAATTTTGTCAAACAAGTTTACGCTGATAACGAAGCAGTAAAAAAATACACGATCGAAAAACTGAATCAGCTTAATTTAACCTGCATTCCATCTAATTCTAATTTTGTTTATTTCTCTTTGAATAATTATCAAAAAGATTACTTTAAACAATTAGAAAACCACAATATTTTAGGTACAAAAATTTACGAAGAAAACGGAAAATGGACTAGAATCACCATAGGAACCATGAAAGAAATGCAGCATTTTATTGAGGCTATTAATTGAAATTTCGCAAAAGTCTTTCTACGGAAATCTATCCAAATAAATAATAATCGTTACTTTTGAACTCAGAATCATCCTGAAATTTCGGGATTCAAAAAAGCCTTTTATTTATGGAAATCCAATCCAATTTTTCTTTAAAAAACTACAATACTTTTGGCATCGAAGCCAAAGCCAAACAATTTGTTGCAGTTCATTCTGTCGATGAATTAAAAACGATTTTAGAAGAAAATAAAAACGAGAAAAAGTTTATTCTTGGCGGAGGAAGCAATATGCTTTTAACTAAAGACATTGATGCCTTAGTAATTCACATTGATTTAAAAGGAAAAAAAATAATCCAGGAAGATGAAGATTTTGTTTGGGTCGAAAGTCAAGCCGGAGAAACCTGGCACGATTTCGTTCTTTGGACAATCGATAATAATTTTGGAGGTCTGGAAAACATGTCTCTTATTCCAGGAAATGTTGGTACAACTCCTGTGCAAAATATTGGAGCATATGGTACTGAAATAAAAGATACTTTTGTTTCTTGTGATGCCTTAAATATTGAATCACTGGAAATTAAAACTTTTACAAATACCGAATGTAATTTTGGATATAGAGAAAGTATTTTTAAAAACAAGGTTAAAGATCAATACATCATTACATCTGTAGTTTATAAACTCACGAAACGCAATCATAAAATAAATACATCTTACGGAGATATTACTGCCGAATTGGCCAAAAACAACATTGCAACTCCAACTTTAAAAGATGTGAGTAATGCCGTTATCGCTATCAGACAAAGTAAATTGCCCGATCCTAAAGAACTTGGAAACAGCGGAAGCTTTTTTAAAAATCCGATTTTACTAAAATCTGATTTCGAAAAAATACACCAAAAATTTCCTGAAATGAAATACTACGAAGTCTCTGAAACCGAAGTAAAAGTTCCAGCGGGTTGGTTAATTGAGCAAGCAGGCTTTAAAGGAAAACGGTTTGGCGATGCTGGGGTTCATAAAAATCAAGCCTTAGTTTTAGTAAATTACGGAAACGCAACGGGACAAGAAATTTTGGCCGTTTCGAGAGATGTTCAGAAAACTGTTTTTGAAAAATTCGGAATTCATATTGAGGCAGAAGTTAATGTGATCTAAAACACAAATTATCCGAATCAACACAAATTTAATTCGTGAAAATTAGTGAAATTAGTGGCAAAAAATAAAAGAGATGTATACACCAGAAATATACAAAGAAGAAGATCCTGAATCAATCAGAGCTTTTTTAAAAGAGAATAGTTTTGGCATTCTGATCAATCAAACTCACGGAAAATTATGTGCAACACATATTCCGATTGAACTTGAAGTAAATACTGATGGAAAAGAAATTCTGCAAGGACATCTTTCTAAACTGAATCCACAAGCCGAAGGTTTTGCCGAAAATGATCAGGTTTTAGCAGTTTTTACAGGCCCACATAGTTATGTTTCATCTTCTTGGTACGATCATGAAAATGTTCCAACCTGGAATTACATAGCCGTACATGTTTACGGACGCATCAGGATTGTCGACGAAGCAACCTCGATAGAACAACTAAAGAAATTGGTTGACAAATATGAAGTCAATTCGGAAAATCCAGTTCGTGTAGAAAATTTATCAACCAAAACAATGCGCGAAGCGAGAAGCATTTTTGGTTTTGAAATTGAAATTAACGAAATTCAGGCCACCAAAAAACTATCTCAAAACAGAGACGATCACAATTATAAAAACATAATTTCGGAATTAGAAAAAACCGAAAACCCTCAGTCTATTGCTATTGCAAAAGAAATGTCGAAATGCCGAAAGTAAATCAATTTTAACCATTGAAAACTGAGATTTCATAAGTACATTTGCACTCGCAAGATTCAGAAATTAAAAGACATTAAAATCAGATGCTTATAACTTTATTTTACTTCTTTATTGCTATTGTTGTTATTCAAATTTTCTACTATCTAGGAATTTTTGGAAAGTTTGCTTTCGCAAAACCACAAAACATCACACCAAAAAGAATTCCGGTTTCAGTAATAGTTTGCGCTAAAAATGAGGAAGAAAACGTAAAAAAATTCATTCCGCTATTAGCAGAACAAAATTATCCTGATTTTGAAATTGTTTTAATTGATGACGCTTCAAGCGACGAAACTTTAGAAGTTTTTGAGCAATTTGAAAATGAATATGATAATATTCGTTTGGTAAAAGTTAAAAACAATGAAGCATTTTGGGGAAATAAAAAATATGCTTTGACTTTGGGAATTAAGGCTTCAAAAAAAGATTATTTACTTTTTACAGATGCAGATTGTTATCCTACTTCAAAAGATTGGATTACGTCAATGACTTCTCAATTTACCATGAATAAAACGATCGTCTTAGGATATGGTGGTTACGAAAAAATCGAGCGTTCCTTGTTAAATAAAATTATTCGTTTTGAAACGGTTTTAACGGCTGTACAATATTTCTCATGGGCAAAACTAGGATTTCCGTACATGGGAGTTGGTAGAAACTTAGCCTATAAAAAAGAAGAATTTTTTAATGTAAATGGTTTTATTGAGCATATTCAGGTTCGTTCCGGCGATGATGATTTGTTTATCAATCAAGCTGCAAACAAAAATAATACAACAATTTCGTATACTCCTGAAAGCTTTACTTATTCAAGACCTAAGGAAACTTACAAAGAGTGGTTTACTCAAAAAAGAAGACATGTTTCGACTGCTCAATACTATAAGTCTTTTGACAAAATGCAGTTGGGTTTATTTTTTGCGTCACAATTATTTTTCTTTTTATCAGTTATCTTGTTATTAGCCTTCCAATTTCAATGGATTGCTGTATTGGCTATTTTAGCGACTCGCTACACGGTAGCTTGGACTGTAATTGGATTTTCGGCCGGTAAACTAAAAGAGAATGATCTAAAAATTTGGTTTCCTATTGTCGAAATCGTGCTTATATTCACGCAAATTAATATCTTTATAACTAATATCTTTTCAAAACCCGTATATTGGAAATAAATTCTAAAATAGAAAAAGCAAAAAAAGGCGATCAAATCGCCTTTACTTTTTTATTAGATTATTTCTGGAATGAAGTATATGCTTTTATGCTAAAGCGTACTGAAAATGAAACCATTGCTGAAGATATTACTATTGAAACTTTTTCAAAAGCTTTTGATAAAATCGCCACTTACAATTCAGAATTTCAATTCAATACCTGGTTGATTGCTATTGCAAAAAACGTTTACATTGATTTGTTACGTAAAAAGAAAACCAATCTTTTTATAGAAATCACAGATGCCGAAGACCAACAGGCATACAATATTGCCGACCCTACTCCGTCTGCAGAAGATGCTTTAATTAAAGAGCAAAATCTCTCCCGATTGCTACTTTGTATTAAAGAATTAAAACCTCATTATCAAGAAGTTATTCAGCTACGTTATTTTCAAGAAATGACGTATCAGGAAATCGCGCTTAAAATCGACGAGCCTTTAAGCAATGTAAAAGTAAAATTGCTTCGCGCTAAAAAATTATTAGCCGAAATTATCGAGCGTAATAGATAATTTATTATCTTTAAGAAAAGAATAATATATCCATGTATTTATTCTTAAATTAATAAATTATTCACACAATAAAACAACAACCCTTACGTTGTTAGCTAACAACCCAAAACCTTATCGCTTATGATTTAATGTTACTTAACCTTAAAATCTATAAATCATGTCTAAATCAAGCATCTACGAAACCAAGTGGACCGATCTCGTTTTCGAAAACAAAAACAAAGAGTACGGTGCGTATCAATTACGCCAAGAGAATTCAAAAACCACAATTACAGCGCTATTTATGGCACTGCTATTATTTGTAGGTTTAGGAAGTGTGTCGATGTTGATTAGTAAAATTAAAACCAGTAACATTGTAGAAACACCAACTATTCCAGAAGTTCCGCCAGTTACAGTAACACAAGTTGACCTTCCAATTCCGGTTGAACCAGTAGCTCCACAACCAATTGCGCCTCCACAACAAAGCGCTCCGGCAACCGAAGCAGTTCAATTGACTAATCCGGTAGTGGTTCAAACAAATCAGGCTACCCCAGATGTTATTGCGCCAAACACACAAAACGCTCCAACAAGCAACAATGTAAGCAATGGAACAGGAACTGTTGTTAATGCATTACCAGAAGGTGGTGGTGGTGGCGAGATCGCTCCATCAACAGGAACAACCAGCGAACCTGTAAACCCTGCGATATTAGATAAACTTCCTGAATTTCCAGGCGGAATCAATAAATTTTATACCTATGTTGGTAATAATTTTCACAGACCTGAATTAGATTCTGAAAGAACATTAAAAGTTTACGTTTCGTTTGTAATCGAAAAAGATGGTACTATGACTGATATCATGGTTAAAAATGATCCAGGATACGGAATGGGAAAAGAAGCTATTAGAGTTTTAAAATCTTTAAAAACAAAATGGAACCCAGGGATCTTAGAAGGAAAACCTGTTAGAACCGCATATAATCTTCCAATTACGATTAAAACGGAAATGGAATAACAATAAAAATCTCAAAAAAGCAGAACTTAGGTTCTGCTTTTTTTTGCTCTTATTTTAGATTAATCTTCAAAAAGATTACTTTTAAGTTTATTTCTATCTAAAAAATCTAAATGCCTTTTACTTTTTCACATCCTGCAATAATTTTACCTTTTAGACATTTACCCACACAATGGTTTTCATTTACTGGACTTGTAATTGGGAGTCTATCTCCTGATTTTGAATATTTTATCCGAATGAAAGTTCAGAGCTTTTACAGTCATACCGTACTTGGAATATTCTGGTTTGATTTACCTCTTGCTATTTTACTTGCTTTTCTTTTTCACAACTTAGTTCGAGATTCTTTATTTTTTAATCTTCCAAAAAGCTTTCAATCCAGAATTTTGGTTTTTACTGAATTTGACTGGAATCTTTATTTCAGAAAAAATTGGATCACGGTATTAATTTCAATATTAATTGGAATAGCTTCACACCTTCTTTGGGATGGTTTCACTCATAATCATGGTTATTTTACGGAGCAATTTTCCGGACTTAAAAACGTCTTTATTATTTATGGAAATGAAATTCCGGCTTGGAAAATTGCACAACATTTAAGTTCTTTAGTTGGAGCAATTTTGATTTCTCATGCTTTTCTAAAACTTCCGAAGAAAAAAATCATCAAACATTCTATTTCTAAAAAATACTGGATTTTGGTATTTGTTCTTACTCTTCTTGTTTTATTTATAAGATTTTCGATCTCGTTTAATACAAAAGCTTTTGGTAACATAATTGTTTCTGTGATTGCTGCATTTTTAATTTCGTTAATCCTAAGCCCTACTGTAATAAAACTGAACCAGCTTAAAAAATAATTAATCTTTTTCTTTCTTTAAAAGTTTGATTTCAATTATCTTACATGTTGTAAATCTCATCTATTATCATTTTTATTTAACCATCTACTTTTAAATTCATGAAAAGAATATTGATTTTTTTAGTTCTTCTTGCAACACAAAGCTATGGTCAAACCATAAGAGGGGTTTATATACACACTCACTTAAAATCTATGAGTTCTGATGCAAATGGCGTTACTAAAAACCCTATTGAACCTGAAACATTTTCATTTTCTTACTCGGATCAAAAATCCCTTTACGAAATGATTTCATCTCAAAAATCAAAAATCGACACTTCGCACATATTTCATAAGGGAGTAAAACTGGAAACTTATAACGCAGTAACTTTAGCCAATGTTGACGTTACTTATAAGAATTTAAAAAACAATCAGATTATAAAAGAGTACAATATTCGAAACAGTAATTTTAGCGCCAAAGATAAACTACCTGATTACAAATGGACTATTACAAATGAGACGGCAGTAATAAATGGCTACAAATGCAAAAAAGCCACAACTAAAAAAGCTTTTGTACCAACTACAGCTTGGTTTACCGAAGAAATCCCTATCAATGATGGCCCTTTTGAATTTTGGGATTTACCAGGACTGATTATCAAAGTAGAACTTGGCGGCTATACTGATATTACGCTTGAAACAATAACAATTACTTCAGAAAATTCTGAAATTAAAGAACCTCAGAATAAAAGTACACAAGTTACGCTAGATAATTTCAATAGTAGTATTGAGGCTTATCTAGAAGGAACAAGCCCTGTTAACAAATACAAATAATCATCTTATTTCAACATAAAATATATTCCGTAATTAACAAAATCAATTACTTTTACGGCTCCTTAAGAAGGAAATTAGATCTATTAAAATTAAAAACTAAAAAATGGGAATATTTTCAGCTATTCTTGGCAACGCTGGTTCTGTAAGTCAAGATGATTTACTTAAAAAATACGGACAACTTTTAACGGATAATGAAGAAATTGAAATGGGTTTTAAATTAATCCGTGACACTTTTATCTTTACAAACAAACGATTGATTCTGGTTGACGTGCAAGGTATCACAGGAAGCAAAACAGAATATAAATCTATTGCTTACAAAAGCATCACACGTTTTAGTGTTGAAACTGCAGGAACTTTTGACTTAGATGCCGAATTAAAAATCTGGGTTGCAAGTGAAGCGAGTCCAAGTATTGTAAAACAATTTACAAAGTCTGTAAATGTGTATGATGTACAAAAAGTACTCGCATTTCATGTTTTAGGTTAATCTTTAAAATAAAAAACCCGATAATTTTTTTACAAACTTATCGGGTTTTACTTTTCTATCAGAAATTATTATTTCTTTTTAGTTGTGGCTTTCTTGGTCGTTGTAGCTTTCTTGGTCGTTGTTGTTTTTGCAGCCGGAGCTGTGTTTACAATTTTCTGTTGCACATAAGGCTTATACAAACCATCTTTTTCAGCTCTTTTCTTAGCATCTTCGGCTCTTTGTTTTGAATCGGGATGTGAGCTCATCATTTGATCAATAAATGACGCCTGACTTCCTTCACTCATTTTAGCCAAAATCCTAAAAGCAGATTCTTCGGCATTTACATCATAACCATTCTTTTTTAAGAAATTATAAGAATACAAATCTGCTTCTGCTTCTTGTTTACGGCTAAATTTACTATCGATTATCGCGCTTCCTATTTTTCCTAATTGACTATCGGTAACAGTTGCAATTGTTGTCGATTGCGAAGCAGCCGCGTCCATTAAAGCTTCTTTTTTGTAAGCTGCTTTAATAGCATCTTGCGAATCATGGTTCGCAACGTGACCAATTTCGTGACCAATTACAGCAAGCAACTCATTATCGTCCATAATATCCATTAATCCTGTATACACACGAACACTTCCATCAGCGGTTGCAAAAGCATTAACTTCTTTTAGTTTATACACTTTGTAATTTAAAGTAAATCCATCACCAGCAGTATATTTACCAAAAACTCTGTTCAACCTTACAGTATAAGGATCTGTTGCGCTTGCAACTTCATGCTCGGTATCCATTTTATCTACTGCAGCTTTAGACAAAGCCGCTGCATCAGCATTGCTAAATGTAAATCCTGTAATTCCCTTTTGAACAGCTCCAATAGCTTTATCGCCAAAATTAATCTGCGCGTTCATTTTAGTAAAACCAAAAGTGGCAAACAAAACTCCCAATACTATAAATTTCTTTTTCATGTTTTATATTATTACAATTTACTAACAAATGTAAATAACAAAATGTTATTTCATTTCAAACAAAGCCTGTTTTTTTTAAACAGATTAAAGGTAAAAATTTTTAACGATTTTAGATATTGATCTGTAAACTTTTATAAATGTAACAACAAACAAAAAAACCGGTAACTCTGCAGAATTAACGGTCTATAGTTGAGTGATAATCTTATTTCTTTTTTGTTGTAGTTTTTTTCACACTTGATTTAGTCGTGGTCTTTACAGGCACAGTATTAACAATTTTTTGTTGCACATAAGCTGCATACAGACCATCTTTCTCCGCTCTTTTTTTAGCTTCGTCTGCCCTTTTACCAGCATCAGGATGTGAACTTGTCATCTTAGTAAGAAAAGATGCATTGGCTCCTTCACTCAAATTTTGAATAATTCTAAATGCTGATTCGACTGCATTAACGTCATATCCGTATTTTTTCATAAAATCGTAGGAGAAATAATCTGCTTTGGACTCTTGTTTCCTTCCAAATTTGCTATCAATCATTGCATGTCCTAGTTTTCCCAGTTGAGAATTTGATAAATCGGCGACCGCCCCAGATTGCGATGAAGCAATATCCAGTAAAACTTCTTTTTTATAAGCTGCTTTGACCACATCTCTACTGTCATGATTCACAACATGTCCAATTTCATGACCGATAATAGCAAGTAATTCATTATCATCCATAATGTCCATCAAGCCAGCAAACACTCGAACGCTACCATCAGCACAAGAAAAAGCATTAATATCTCTTACTAGGTAAACTTTATAATCTAGAGTAACTCCCTCGCTGGAAGCATGTTTTCCAAACAAACGATTTAATCGAATTGCATAACCATCTGTAGCTGCAGCAACAGGGTTATTTGCATCCATCTCGACGATTGCTTTTCTAGCTATGGCAGCTGCATCTGCATCACTAAAGGTAAAACCAATAACAGCTTTATCTAAAACGCTCATTTTTTCTTTACTTGGATTATCTTGCGCATTCATTCTAGTAAAACCAAAAATCATAAATAAAACACCTAAAACAATAAAACTCTTTTTCATACTTTTCATACTATTAAATTAATGCCAAAATTAGAGTAGTACAATTTTTTGAGTTGTCTCCGAGAGTCAATTTTATAACAGATTAAGGTGAATTTAAAATTTGGAAAAAGTTAAGAGAAGTATCAAAATTCTATTAAAGAATTAAAATTTTAATTTAAAATCTATCTAAAAAACTAACAGCCAAAATTTGAACTTAATAATCTTAAACAATATTAGCCTGCATTAAAAGCAAACGAAAAGTAAATTAACACCTCCAAATAAACTACATTCCTTATCTTTGCACTTTGAATTTTGATATATGGAAACAGTCATTGAAAATATACCAACCCAAAAACCTAAATGGTTAAAGGTTAAACTTCCAATTGGACAAAAATATACTGAACTACGTGGTTTAGTCGATAAATATAGCTTAAACACCATTTGCACCTCAGGAAGTTGCCCAAACATGGGTGAATGTTGGGGCGAAGGAACAGCTACTTTCATGATTTTAGGAAACGTTTGTACTCGTTCGTGCGGATTTTGTGGTGTAAAAACCGGTAGACCTGAAACGGTAGATTGGGATGAACCAGAAAAAGTAGCGCGATCGATTAAAATCATGAACATTAAGCACGCTGTTATTACAAGTGTTGACAGAGATGATTTAAAAGATGGCGGCTCTATTATCTGGATTGAAACTGTAAAAGCAATTCGTAGAATGAACCCAAATACTACTCTTGAGACTTTGATTCCGGATTTTCAAGGAATTGAAAGAAACTTAGATAGAATAGTTGAAGCAAACCCAGAAGTAGTATCTCATAATGTAGAAACCGTTCGCCGTTTGACACGTGAAGTACGCATCCAGGCTAAATACGATCGTAGTTTAGAGGTTTTACGTTACTTAAAAGAAAAAGGAATCAACAGAACTAAATCTGGAATTATGTTAGGTCTTGGAGAAACTGAAGAAGAGGTTTTTCAGACTATGACTGATTTGCGTAATGCAAATGTTGATGTTGTTACTATTGGTCAATACCTACAACCAAGTAAAAAACATTTGCCTGTTAAAGAATTTATAACGCCTGATCAATTTGCTAAATACGAAAAATTTGGTCTTGAATTAGGTTTCCGTCATGTCGAAAGCGGACCATTAGTACGCTCGTCATATAAAGCACAAAAACACATATTATAAAAGGTTATTTGTTTAACTGTTTAATCGTTTAATCGCATTGATAAAACGATTAAACGGCTGAACGATTAAACAAATAAACAAAATATTGAAAACTAGAATAGCTATTAACGGTTTTGGAAGAATTGGCAGAAATTTATTTCGTCTACTTCTAAATCATCCTGAAATTGAAGTTGTTGCCATAAACGACATTGCTGACAACAAAACCATGTCACACTTAATTAAATATGACAGTATTCATGGTGTTTTACCCTTTAAGGTGAGTCATGATGAAACTGGAATTATTGTAGATAGCAATCATTACTTATTTTTTCATGAAAAAAGTATTTCTAATTTAGATTGGAAAAGTCACAATATTGATTTTGTAGTTGAATCAACAGGAAAATATAAAACGCACGAAGAACTAAATGCGCATATTGAAGCCGGAGCAAAAAAAGTAATACTTTCAGCTCCATCAGAAGTTGATACTATTAAAACAGTTGTTTTAGGTGTTAATGAAAATATTTTAGACGGAAGCGAAAATATAGTTTCAAACGCAAGTTGCACCACAAACAATGCAGCACCAATGATAAAAATCATTGATGAACTTTGCGGAATTGAGCAAGCATACATTACAACTATACATTCTTACACCACAGATCAAAGTCTTCATGACCAGCCACATAAGGATTTACGTCGTGCGAGAGGTGCAAGTCAGTCAATTGTTCCAACAACTACAGGTGCAGCTAAGGCATTAACGAAAATTTTTCCTAAATTGCATGAAAAAATCGGAGGTTGCGGAATTCGTGTTCCTGTTCCAGATGGTTCATTGACAGATATAACGTTTAACGTAAAACGTGCTGTTACGATTGAAGAAATTAATAAAGCATTTGAAGAGGCCTCAAAAACAAATCTGAAAGGAATATTAGATTACACAGAAGATCCAATTGTTTCTGTTGATGTAATTCGTAATACACATTCGTGTTTGTTTGATGCACAACTTACTTCTGTTATTGACAAAATGGTAAAAGTTGTGGGTTGGTACGATAACGAGATTGGCTACTCATCAAGATTAATAGATTTGATTTTACTAATAAGAAAAACATAAAATTCATTGTAAAAGCATTGCCATACATGAAATACCACTTTTTTATTGTTGTATGTTTATTAAATTCATTTTTGTACTCTCAAACTAAAAAGAGTGCAGATAGTGTTTCGTATTACAACAAAATGGTAGACAGCAATCTTAACAATAAAAAATACGACAAAGCAGTTTTTTACACTAAAAAGTCAATTGATTTTTGCGAATCAACTCATAAAAATGAGAATTTAGCCAATCAAACTTTTAAGCTTGGTAAAATTTACTACAATCAAAAAAAATACGAAGAAGCACTTAAAAACTTTCATAAAAGTGTTTCCTTATTTGATAATATAAGACCTACTTGTACAAAAGTTTTAGCATTGCATTATATTGGAGTAACCAATACCGCGCAAAGAAACTATGAAACTGCCAATATTTATTACAAGAAAGCTGACGATCTTTTAAATCATCTAAAAATTACGGATAGCGCAGAAGTCTTAAACTATCAGAAAGCGATGGCATTAAAGACCAATCAAAATTTAGCAATGGCAGCTAAATCTTTTCGCGAAATCACAAAAAAACCAGACAATCCTTCTATCATAAAAACCAAAATTGATTCTTATTATCAATTAGGTTTAATCGAATCTCAACTTAAACGAAATGATTCGGCTATCATTTATTTTGATAATGCTTTAGATTATAATGCTAAAACGAATAATCTGGCTCAAAAATCAAAAATCATTTTTGCAATTAGCCAATACTACAAGCAGAACAAAAATTATGATCTTGCCTATTCTTATTTAGATGAGCATTATCAAATAGAAAATTATGTTTTAAAACTAAAAAATGCCAAATTAGATTTTAATGAATTTGAAAAATTCAAAAAAAATCAAACGATAAACAATACTATTAAACGCGAAAGCGAAGAGAAAATTCAATTAAAAACGTATCGTTATTCTAAATTGGTCAGTATTTTGGCCATTGCACTTATTTCGATTTTATCGCTTTTGAGTTTAGCCTTATATAAAAATAATATTATTCGAAATCAAAATAATTTACTTTTAAGAGAAAAAAACAAAGAGCTGATATTAGCCAAAAACAAAGCTGAAAAAGCATCAAAAGCCAGATCCGAATTTTTATCTACGGTAAGTCATGAACTTCGAACTCCGTTAAATGCCATTAATGGAATTACGCATTTATTACTTGAAGATAAGCCTAAAAAAAGACAGCTTAAGTATCTTGAATCTCTAAAATTCTCAGGAAATTATCTGACTACTTTTATCAATGAAATTCTTGAAATCAACAAAATCGATTCGACAAAAGTTGAAGTCGAGAACATTAGTTTCAATTTAAAAGAGTTACTTTTTAACATTCAGAGTTCTTTAAAAGAATTGGCAACTGCCAACAAAAACTATTTTAATCTGGAAATAGACGAATCTATTCCAGACAATTTAATTGGTGATCCAACCAAATTATCTCAAATTATACTAAACTTAATTAACAATGCTTTAAAATTTACTCAAAACGGACATGTGAATGTAATTGCAAAATTATATGCCGAGGAGGAAGATAATGCAACTGTTTACTTTGAAATTGTTGATACCGGAATTGGAATCCCGGAAGATAAATTACAAAGTGTTTTCGAAAGTTTTTCGCAAGGATCAATAGAAGTAAACAGAAAATATGGCGGCACCGGTTTAGGTTTAACTATTGTAAAAAAACTAATAGAACTTTTGGGCGGTGAAATAAAATTAAAAAGTGAGGTAGGCAAAGGTTCTACTTTTACCTTCAAATTAAACTTTAAGATTAACAAAGAACCGTTGGAAGTAATAGAAGAAGCAAAACCTTATAGCGATAAGCAATTGCAAAACAAATCGATTTTACTGATTGAAGACAACAAGATCAATCAAATGATAACTCGCAAAATGTTGGAAAACAAAGCGATTCAATGCGAGATTATCGACAATGGCGAAGATGCTGTCGAACTCTTGAAAGTAAAACGTTTTGATATGATTTTAATGGATGTTCATCTTCCTGGAATCAACGGTACAACTGCTACAAAACTCATTAGAGAATTTGATAAAACAACACCAATTATTGCTTTAACCGCAATTTCGCTCGACGAAAATAGAGATATGCTTTTATCCTTTGGAATGAATGATGTAATTACAAAACCATTTGTTCCTGACGAATTCTACTGCATTATCGCTAAATTTTTTGATTAATTTTTTTTTCAAATAACTAAATTTGCCTTTTCTTTTGCAATACCAATTGTAGCAATGGAACCTGAATTAAAATTTAAAAAATCTGACTCTACACCATCAGAAAAAATAAATCCATTATTAGGCATAAATGATTGAATAATTAATTTTGATCGTTCAGTAATAACTCCGGTGGTTGTATCAATTTGAGTTTTCTTACTAGCAAAAGGTTCTCTCACCGCAAACATCAATTGATTATCTTTTAACTTCACATATTTTTTACTTGAATCTTTGTTGTCTATAAATTTATTTATCCCAAAACTCATATTAAAAACAGAACTCAACCAACCTGTTGAACCCGACTGAGTCGAAACGATAATACCAGATGAAGAATGCTCTTCTGATTTATTATTAAAAGTTATTTTGTACCGAGCCGAAACATGAGAGGTTGCTCCTATAAAAAGATCATTAAAAGCTAACAATCTTTGTCCATCATTTAATTTAGCTTCTGCAAAAGACGTCATTTTAGAATTGTATTTATTTCTCATAACATCATCGACTGCTTTCAAAAAATTTTCATTATTAAAAGGCAGCAAAACTCCATCAAATCTTTCTTGATCAGGATTAACGGCAACAATTGGTATTTCGCCTACATATTTAGCTGTATTCGCAACCAATCCATCTTGACCAATAGTAACAACAACTTGGTTTTCATTAAAAATAAAAGAAGGCAAAAAACCTCTTTCCACTATTTTATTTTTAACTATAGCCGACAAATTTCTCTGAACTTTTGAAAGAGAATCATGAAACATTTCATGTTCTCTTTCATAATCAACAAAATCACCTCCTGAACGTTCTATATAAAACTTTGCTTGCGCTTTTGTATTGAATCGTTCAATTAAGGACTCTAATCTTGTTTTGTTTTTTATAATTATCGCATATTCAATGCTCATCTTCTATCTTTCTTATCATTCAATAAGTTATCAAGTAACTCTGGACTAATATTTAAATTCCCTATTTTTCCCGCATTTTCAGCCAACTCCCTAAAGGCAAGTGAAATATTAAACTTTGGATCAGCATTATTATTCAATGCAGTTAGCATTTTCCAATCTAAAGTTTTATAAGGTTTTAAAGTTGTTTCCAAAACATATCCCTGAGTTTCAGCTTCTTTTCTTTCATTTTCAGTTTTTTGCTCTAATAAAATCTTTCTTTGATTTTCAATTGCAATATCAGCCTGAACTTTCATTTCACGAAGTTTCAATTCATTTTCTGCTTTTTGAACTTCCGTTTCTGCTTGTTTTTCAGCAATTTGTTTATTCTTTTCTTCAATAGCAATCTCCGTATTTAGCTCACTTTCTTTAATTTTTCGCTCTTGTTCAACCGCAAAGTTTCTTCGGGCATAAATAGCTTGATCTGCTTCTTGCTGCAAACTTTCTCTAGTTTGAGTCTCTAATGCCCTAGCCATCTCAGGATTTGCTTTAATTGCCAAAATATTAATACTTAATATTTCAATTCCTAACATCGTTATTGCATTAGAATTAGAAAGTCCATCGGTAATATTAGTTTCAACAGATTTTGCAGAACGTATAGCCTCTTTTAATCCCAATTGATGTATAAATGAAGAAGTTGCTGTTTGAGCTTCGTTTACAATTGTTTGATTTAATTTTTCACTGTCATCTTTCTTGTAAATACCATCACCATTTACAGTAAAATCTAAAACATCGGCTAATTGTTTTGGATTGCCAATTTTATAAGTAATCTGCCCTTGAATTGATACCGTTTGATAATCCTTTGTAGTTTCATTAAAAATAAATGGTAAATTATTACTTCCAATAGGAACAGCGGAAATTGAAGTTGTTGGAGAATAATAAAAAAAAGAAAGTCCTCTTCCCTCTTTTGAAACTTGTCCATTTTTAAACTTAATAACATAAGTCATCGAATCGAACTTAATAAAATTTATTCCAAACATTTTTTTACGGTCTTAGTTAATAATTCATTCTGTAATATCGAAATCTAATAAAATCATTTAATCGCTAATCAAACTCTTTTTACAAATTCTAAAATTGTTGCGTCAAAATTTTGTCTGTTAGTAATAAACGTACTCTTTATGGGTAAGTAATACAATTGCGAAATTAATTTAGAATCCTTTAAACGAACGAAATCTTTCTCGGTTGTAATGATTTTTTTATTTTGAGCTTTTTTCTGAATCTCTTCTAAATCGGCATCAGAAAAATGATGATGATCCGGAAAAGTCAAACATTCATCCTTTTCATTTTTTAAATAATCAAAAAAAGGTTTTGGTTTTGCAATTCCTGCCAAAAGTATTTTGGGCTCATTTTTAATTTCAGAAATAGCTATTTTTTCATCTTTGCTATAAATTTCATCATCATAATCTATAAAAGAAAAAAATATTTGTTGCGAGCAAGTCAGATTTAATTTCAAGCGAATTTCTTCTTGTTTTTCATTCGATAAATTGCTCGGGCATTTGGTAACCACAACAATATTGGCTCTATGGGCTCCACTTCTGCTTTCGCGCAAATTTCCTGTTGGCAACATAAAATCATCTGCATACAAATCACCAAAAGAAGTCAGTAAAATATAAAACCCAGCTTTTACTTTTCGGTGCTGATAAGCATCATCGAGTAAAATAATTTCAGGTTTCTCATTCTGCGAAAGCAATTGCGTAATTCCGTTTGTTCTATTTGCATCAACTGCAACTTGAATATTTGGAAATTTTTGATAAAATTGAAAAGGTTCGTCACCTAGAATTTCGGCATTTGAAGTTGCATCAGCCAAAACAAAACCTTCCGATTTTCGTTTATAACCTCGGCTTAAAGTCGCTACTTTATATTTATCAGATAATAATCGGATTAAATATTCGATTTGAGGTGTTTTTCCCGTTCCGCCAACACTCAAATTTCCAACAGCAATAACCGGAACATTAAATGTTGTTGATTTTAAAATTCCTTTATCAAAAAGAAAATTTCTAACTGTAGTAATGAATCCGTATAAAATAGCGAACGGAAAAAGTATTTTTCGAAGTACATTCATTTTACGAAAGTATAATATTTTTCGTTAATTTGTTTGATGAATTTGTTGCAGGTTTAACGTTTCAAATTTTCTCCACTAATATAGAACTTGAAACAAATAAAACCTGAAACCCGAAACTAAACCTAAAAAATGAAAATCAAAGATATAATAGAAGTTCTGGAACAAATGGCACCATTGGCTTACGCCGAAGATTTTGACAACGTTGGTCTTTTGGTAGGAGATTCTGAAACAGAAAGTTCCGGAGTTTTAGTTTGTCACGATGCTTTAGAAAATGTAATCGACGAAGCTCTTGCGAAGAATTGCAATTTAGTAGTTTGCTTTCACCCGATTCTTTTTTCGGGAATTAAAAAAATTACAGGAAAAAACTATGTCGAACGCGCCATTTTAAAAGCGATTAAAAATGACATTGCTATTTATGCCGTTCATACCGCGCTTGACAATCATTCGGCGGGTGTAAACAAAATATTTTGTGATGCCTTGGGTTTAGCAAAAACAAAAGTCTTGATTCCAAAACAAAATTTTATTCAAAAATTAGTTACTTACACCACTCCAGATAATTCAGATAAAGTTCGAAATGCAATGTTTCAAGCTGGAGCGGGAACAATTGGCAATTATGACAATTGCAGTTTTAATACCGAAGGTTTTTTTACTTTTCAAGGGAACGAAAACAGCAATCCTGTAGTTGGCGAAAGAGGAAAATTACACACCGGAACTGAAATAAAGATTGAGGTTATTTTTGAAAAGCATTTACAATCTAAAATTTTAAAAGCCCTTTTTGCGAATCATATTTACGAAGAAGTTGCGTATGAGGTTTATGATTTACAAAACGCTCATCAAAATATTGGTTTAGGAATGATTGGTGAATTTGAAACTGAAATGGATGAAAAAGAGTTTCTGCATTTTGTAAAAGACAAAATGATTGCCAACGGAATTCGTCATTCGGCCTTTCTAGGAAAAAAAATCAAGAAAGTAGCTGTTTTGGGAGGTTCTGGAAGTTTTGCCATAAAAAATGCAATTATGGCTGGAGCCGATGCTTTTTTGACTGCCGATTTAAAATACCATCAATTTTATGAAGCTGAAAATCGACTACTTTTAGCCGATATTGGTCATTTTGAGAGCGAACGCTATACAAAAAACTATATTGTTGATTATCT
>Ga0302173_10000226_pt1 | contig 30254 bp, 25 predicted proteins | sample I_Fen_N3_1_FD_198785 | JGI IMG/M metagenome (GOLD analysis project Ga0302173, IMG submission 198785) | Peat permafrost microbial communities from Stordalen Mire near Abisko, Sweden - I_Fen_N3_1 | ecosystem: Environmental > Terrestrial > Soil > Wetlands > Permafrost | place: Sweden: Abisko... | reverse complement strand
TTACTAAAGAGCCTGAACTAATTAAACGTATGGTTACTGAAGGACATATAGTTGGTAATCATAGTGTGCATCACCCATCAATGGCACAAATACACGATAAAGAAAAATTTCAAGCTGAGCTTAAAGGTGTAGGAGATGCTTATAAGGAGCTTATTGGTGAAGATATGCCTAAATTTTTTAGACCTCCAATGGGTAAATACTCTAAAGAGTCTTTACAAATGACAAAAGATTTAGGGTATAAGACTATTTTTTGGAGTTTTGCTTATAAAGATTGGTTAGTTAATAATCAACCATCTGAAAGTTATGCAATACAAAAAATAGGTAAAGGAGCTCATCCTGGCTCAATAATGCTTTTACATGCAGTTTCAAGCACAAATACAAATGTACTTGCAACTGTTATTAAAACTCTTCAAGAAGAAGGTTATGAATTTAAGTCATTAAACGATTTACCTGCTGAATAGAAAAAGATTCCCCCGGAAATAATTTTTATTTTGGGGGAATCTTTTTAGGCACATGAAAGAAAATAACAAGTCCCAAATGCCATGTATATTTTTCATCAGGCAAGGAGGTGGATTGTGCTCATAGCGAGCCTATTAGTACGATCTGCCGACGCAGGATGATGGAAAATAGACTAGCAGGTGGACTTGTTATTTTTTTGATTGTGCCTTATATGAAAGCATCACAATACACAATATATTTGATTTTCTATTTTTTTTCATTTAACTTAAAGAACTCATTCACTTGGTTATTTACTTTTACAGCAGAATTTTTAGCCACAATAATGTTTTTCATTGTAATTAAGTCCTGAGAACCATAATTCGAAGGATTAACAAAATATTTTTCAACTTTAGAATCATTGTTCCTATTACCTTTGCTATCATTATTGCCAAAATAAATAGTAAGAAAATCTTTTTTCTTAGTTTTAGGTTCATTCCCTTTATCAATATTTATTGATTTTATACTACTATATTTTATTGCTTTTATTAAATCCTTATTATTATAAAACTCCAACTTATTTTCTTTCATAAATATATCTCTGCTATATTCAACTAAAACCGAAAGCGCAGTTACTATTCCAGTAAATACAAATATCCATAAAAGAATGTTCTTCAAACCGTCTCCAACAAATCCAAAAATTACCCCCATTACTATCTCAAGTATTGAAACACCAATCATTGCACCATTTCTTTTTTTTATAACAATAGGAAATTTGGTATTCTCCATTGTCCATTCCCCCCTTTAGATTATTTAACTCCATATCTTTCTTCTTAATTGATAATTATACGTATACATCTTATTCTATAAAATATTATATACTATTTATGCAATATCTTTCAATACCATATGTAATGTTATTTCCTAATAATTTAAAATTGATAAAATATAAAAAAAGAACATGCATCAAATTTATATATAAGCACAAAATATTTAAGAAGGCACTTCAATTTTTTTACGCCTTTAAACTGTTATTTTTTCATGTATTAATTAAGGAGGTGTAGCATATGCCACATAAACCAGGCTCATCTAATCCCATACAAAAAGGAGCAAGAAGACAAAACCTTAATAATAAACAAAACGATGTTGGAAATCCTAAAAATAAACCTGAATACCAAAATTTTGAAGGAAAACCAATAGACTAAAAATATAAGAAATACTTAGTTTGATTAAAATCATCACTAAGTATCTCTTTATATTAATATTTAAAACTATAAGGCACAATCAAAAAATAATAGACTCATATGTTTGTCTATTATTTTCAATTGTGCCTTATACTACAAATTAGGGTAAATTACAGAATTTACACCTTTAGTAATAGAATCTTTTTCTTCTATTGATTTTCCCATAATTCCTTGTAACTCATTATCAATTCTACTAAAGAATTCTTCACCTCTAAGACCATTTAAATTTACCTTAACATTTACTATAGAACTTTCTATAGCAGAATTAAGTAAAATTGCAGAAATTGCTAAATCTGATAATAACATTTTATTCCCATACTTAGCCATAATTTTTAGATTTTCATAAAAACCTAAACTCTGTCTTGCTAATATTAAAGGTGCTTCCATAGATTTTATTGTATTTTCTTTTATAGCTGATGCTCTTTTTTCTTTCTCTTCTTCAGTATCCTTAGGCAATTTATAACAATCCATCAATTTCAAAAAGTTTTCTCTATCTTCTTCCATAAGTTCTAGACTTCTTAAAGTAAATTCTTTAGATTCCTTTTCAAATTTATCTATAACCTCTTTTTCATTATCTTCTAGAGACATATAATTTTTTTTACCTACAGTTAAAGAATAAACCATAGAATTTAATGCTCCAGATAATGCAGCAACAAGCCCAGCTACACTTCCACCACCTGGTGCAGATAAATCTGATCCTAATTCCTCTAAAAAATGACTAATACTTTCATCACAAAATTTCATATACTATTCCCCTATCTTTTATTATTACCTTCTGCTAACAAATGTCTTTTCATCTCAAGTCATGATTTATAATTAATCAACATTCTTATTATCCAAAACTGATACTAAATATCCTAAGTATATCCAAAATATTAAAGACATAAAACTTACCATATATACAAGTGTACTTTCAAATAGATTTACTGCAAGAATTCCAACTATAATCGAAGTTAATGTTGTCATTTGAAGTTTTTCTTTTCTTTGTAGTTTATCTAAATGCTGTACTATAAACATCAATATCATTCCTAAAAATATAAGAAATAATACTAGTGCAATAATCCCATTTACAGTCCCTATCTGCACATATATATTATGCACCCCACCATCTCTCATTGGTACATACCATCCTATACGCGCATTTTTAACAGCTTCAAAAAGATTACTATTTCCTACACCTGTAAACAAATGTCCTTTTATTACCACAATTGCAGAATCCCAAATATTGTTTCTTTCTGTTGTAAGTCTCTCTAAATTAATTTTGCCAGATTCCAAAACTGCTGTACAAACTAATATTGGCAACGCTACAATGGTAGTTCTAATATATTTATTTTTATTATATATAAAAATAAATGTATATACTACCGCAATCACAATTAAATAAGCACTTCTTCCTTCAGATTCTATCATTGTAATTGTTTGTAATATTATATTCCCAAACCAAAACATCTTAAGTTTATTATTCTTTTCTATATAATTAAGGTAAATACACATAACAATTGCTATTGCAGCTGCTATCCCAAGTGCATTTTTATTATCAAATACGCCGCTTGTATCTATACATAAGACTCCTTCTATCATTATAGTTTTTCCAGAAGCTCTCATTATTAAAGAAATAATAGATGCAACAAACATAAAAATTGCATAACAATACGTTATTATATTCATTTCCTTAACTAAAGTTTTTTTATCTCTAAAAACATCAACTGAAAATATTACGAGAAATAAAATTAAATTAACAAACCAAATTTTAATATTTTCAATATTTTTGTAAGCAAAAAAATTAAAGATTAATGTTAATATCATAAAAGTCCCAAGTGGAATATCAAATTTATAAATCTTCCTTCTTTTATAACCATCAATTATTATAAATAAAATTAAAATTATTGCCCAAGCAAATACTATATACTTTAATGATTTTATTACTGGAACATCTTTTAAAATAGTTACAAAAGTTAAAGTCACAAACAAGTATAGCAATTTAAAATAAAACTTATTATCAACATATTTATATATATTTTTAATTATTTCCTTCATACGCTTTTTCATACACCCCTTTTAGCTTTTCAACTAATACTTTTTCAGAATAGCTAAAAATTGTTTTCTCTCTTATTTTATATTTATCATACATTTCATAATTATCTTTTATCTTTATTAATGTTTTAGCTAAATCCTCTACATTTTTCTTTTTGGCTATTAGCCCATTCTCTTCATTTATTATATCCTCTGCACCACCATTATCAGCACCTATAACAGGCTTGCCACACGCAAGCGCTTCAATATAAACAACACCAAAAGTTTCATGTTCAGATGCTAAAGCAAACACATCACAAGCTTTCATTTCCTTAGAAACTTCGTCTCTTGACAATGCTCCCAAAAGGTTTATTTGATTATCCATATCTAAATCCTCAATAAGTTTCTTTAACACAGGCTTCAGAGAACCATCTGCACCTATTCTCAGTGTTACCGGTTCTCCTTTAAAAGCTTTTGTAAAAGCTTTTATTAAGCAATCCATACCTTTTCCTTCTTCTAAAAAACCACATGAAAAAAATTTAAACTCACTATTAACCTTTGAATTTCCATCATTAATCTTTTCATTAATATTAAATAACTTCAAATCAACCATATTGTGAATTACTTCAATGGGTCTATGAACATACCCCTGTAGCTCACTTTTCAAACCATTTCCAACTGCTATTAAGCACTTTGCATTTTTATAAGCTTTAAAAATATGCTTGTTATAACTTTCTTTTGTATATTTCGCATATTTGAGAGATGAATGTTCTGTTATTACTAAAGGAATATTATATTTTTTGCTTATATATTCAGCTGCTATTCCGCCCCAAAAAGCTGAATGGGCATGAATAACATCAACCTTACCTTCTTTTTTAACTATTTCTTGATAAAGTTTATCCATTCTTCTATTAAAGCTTTTAAACATTAAAGGACTTTTAGGCAAATAATTATAATCTTTATATCTATAAGTTCTTAAATTATCTTCTATGTTAAAATTTATCCCACGCTTTTCATGAATCTTTCCAAACATTGTAATTGGCCAGATTTCATTATATGCGACAGTAATCTTTTCATTGCTATTTGCAAGAGCATTAAATTGTTCTTTAAAAAAACTACCATGAATTTTATTTCTTGAAGAAGAATACCAAGATGGAATGACCATTATATGCATTTAATCACTCCCTTCTAAAATATTGTTTAATCTCTCGACTATTGAATTCCATTCATAATTAAAATCTGGAGCACAGTCTATTTCCTTATTTTTATGCATTTCTATTAATTCATAAATTCTATCCTTTATCTCTTGGACATTGTTTTCAGCTACAATACACTTCTTATTATCTTCCACAACTCTTTTGATTGGATCATTTTCATCTCCATAAATCACAAAAATTCTACCTTTAGCTCCAAAATAATCATAGATCTTCGCTGGTATTTGTTTAGAATTTTTATTTCCAAACAAAAGCAATGCATTTCCATTCAGCATATATTTAAGTGCTTCATTAAATGGTATTCGAGGTGATACTTTTGCTACTTCTAAATTTTCCAGCCTCTTTTTTCCATCTATATCATCTATATTTCCAAAAAACAGCACATTCAAAGAATTATAAGCGCGTATATTTTCTTGCTTTATTTCTTCAATTGCTCTAATAAATGGTCTTATATCTCTAAGTTTAGAAAATATCTCTCCAGTATAAATTATATTTAGTTTATCCTGTTTTATTAACTTTGGGCACTCTTCATGAAATAGTCTATCATATAATTTTAGATCAAAACCTCTATTTAATATAAAAGTCTTTTTACTACCATCACTTAATTCTTTATAGTCTTTCAAATATTCATTTTTATTTGCCTCTGTAACAAATATAAATTTATCAGCTAAACTAACAATATTTTTCTCCATATTTTGCTCAATTATCTTTTTTAGAAAAAAAGACTTTTCCCGTGTAGAATCTTTAAGCCACGGGTCACTCCAATAAGTAATCCAAGGTATATTTCTATATTTATTTTTTATATAATGAGCACATAAATGAGAAGATGGAGGCTCATGCATTGAAAATATAACATCAAACTTTTCTTTTTCCATTAAATCTATACCATATTTTCCTGCTTTTCTCGCCCAGGTGTAATACATATCCGGTATAACTAGAACATTTTTTATTTTTCTGAGCACTTTCTTTCCATTACCACTTTTATTTTTTAATGATAACCTTCTAATTTTCTCATTAGAATTATCAATATTCTTAGGCATTAATTTTTTGAAGACAATTCCACCATCAACAACATGAATTTTTATTTCATCATCCATCATCGATAGTAATGTTTCATCATAATATATTGAATCCTTCGGAAAATTAACAGTTAAAAGATGTACTTCATTATTATTAATTTCGCTTAATTTATTTAAATATTGCAGTGTCTCTATAGCCGCTGAATTGTTTATTAAAGGGGAATAGCAGGCAATAAATAATATTTTCATATATCCTCCTATCTTTTAATTTTCTTTAAAATTAAATTCTTTATTTCAATAACTTCTTCTATTTTAAACGCATAACATAAAATTAAATATATTACAATTCCAATACTTGTTCCAAGTAGCAAAAGAATTATTGAATTTAGAGTATTTCTTAAATTAATTACTATAAGAGTAATTACAATTCCCATAATTATAGAATTTATTGTTATTAAGCCTATCTTCTTAAGTATATCTTTTATAATAAAACCTTTTTCTAACTTTATAATACTTATAAATAATAACACTGCAGTTACTGCCATTGCTATAACTGAAGCTAGGGCAATACCTATTATACCAATATATTTTGATAAAATTATACTAAAAACTATATTAATAACAACCCCTATAATTCCATTAATTGTAGTGATTTTTGTTTTTCCCATAGAAAATAATGTAGAATTTAAAATATCCCTTATTCCTGTAAAAAATATTCCAAAGCCATACCCAAGTAAAGCCAAAGTTGTAAGATTTACAGCATATTCTTTGAATTCTCCTCTTTCGTATATTATTTTAACTATATCCCTATCAAAGATTACAATGCCTACAGTAATAGGAATTAATAATATAGCTAAATATGCAATTGATTTTTTCAAAATTTCTACAAAGCCATTTTTATCATCATTATTCCTCATATTTGCCATAAGTGGATATACAACACTTGCAATGGATGTTGTAATAATACTGTTAATGAAAAATATAAGCTTTTGTGCAAAATCAAGCGCTGAAATTGAACCTTCATCTAAGAACGATGCAACACTTTTATCAACAATCATATTTAAAGAATTTGCACCTGCTCCAATAATTACAGGAATTATCAAAATAAGAATAGCTTTTAATCTTTCATCTTTAAAGTTTATTGCAAATTCATATTTATATCCATGTTTAAGTAATGATGGTACTTGAACTGCAACTCTAAAGAAATTACCTATAACATTTGCAATCGTTAATCCAACAATATCATAATTTCTAAACACTAATAGATATGTTATCATAGGCAAGTTAAAAAACAAACCCAAAATAGAAGGAACAACAAAATCTTCATTTACTTGTAATAATGATGTAAAACATGCATTAACTGATAAAAATAAAAGATTTATTAACGTAATTCTAGTTAGACTAATTGCAAGTAATGCTGCATCTTCTGAAAGGCCCTTTGCAATTATAAAAACTAATTCTTTTGAGAAAATACTTGTTATAATAAATAAAATCAAAGAAATAATAAACAATATATTAATTACATTGTTAGCAAATCTATACATGTCTTTTGATCCATTTTTAGCTTTAATTTTGCTTAGGGTAGGCAAAAAAGCAGTCGATATTGCAAGTCCTACTAAAGTGAATATAGTTTCAGGTATTGCCACAGCAATATTATACGCATCTGTATACATACCTATTCCAAAGCTTTTTCCAATAAGCATATCACGAATAAAGCCTAAAGCCCTACTTATCAATGATACCACCATTATTATAAATGTAGATTTTATTAAATTACTTCCCTTTTTCATTTTATCACCCGTTTTTCCCTGCATCTTACTTAATCTTTATTTCTATTCTTTAATACCAATAATAAAAATTTAGGTATTACAATCAATCTTTTTAATCTAAATGGTTCTTGAACAACTCTATAAAGCCATTCTAAACCTAAAGATAGCATCCACCTTGGCGCTCTTTTAAGCTCCCCTGCAAATACATCAAAAACACCACCTACACCCATAAATATATGAGTGTTTAATTTATCCATGATTTTTTTAATAAATATTTCTTGCCTTGGAGATCCCATAGCTACAAAAATAGCCCAAGGCTCGCATATTTTTATATCTTCAATTATAGCATCACAATTATTTAAATCAAAAAATCCATTATGAAATCCTGAAACTTTTAACTTAGGAAATTCAAGTTTAATATTTTCTACACATTTTTTTAGAATCTCTTCTTTTGCTCCTAATAAATAAATTGGCTTTTCTTCTAAATTAGCTTTTATTAAAACTTCCCTAACAACATCTATTCCAGCTATTTTTTCGTGAACTGGTTGCTTTAATAATTTTGATGCGATAACTGTTCCAACACCATCTGGTATTATAATAGAGGATTTATCATTAAAGGTTTCTTTAAGCATTGGATCGTTTAATCCATTAAATAAAACTTCTGGATTTCCCGATACTATATTTACTTTCTCAAAAGTTTCTATGTAATTCATTAAAGCATTTTTATCTTTATTAAAAATATTAAAATTAAGTATTTTTGTAAACATCTTTTCTCCTAAAACTTAGGCAATGCACAATGCACAGTGCACAATGCACAATAAATGATAAAATTTCGTTGAAATTTTATCATTCCTAAATTGTGAATTGTGAATTGTGAATTATGAATTGACATCTTATTTTGTTGTTCTATTTAACATTTGATCTATTTCTATTACGATATCATCATCTGGGGCTAATTTTTTTGCGATATCTAAATTTAGTTTTGCTTGTTCTTTATCTCCTAAGTTGATATAACACATTACAATATTAGTGCATATATCTACTTCCTTAGATGCTTCAAAAGCTTTTCTAAAATATCTTAACGCTTCTTCATAATCTCCAAGGGATGCATAATTCATACCAATTTCATTAACAACTTCAAGACTTCCAGACTCTAAAGTCATACTTTCTTTCAAGTAATATATAGCCTTTTCATAATTTTCAATTTTCCTGTATCCAACCCCTAAATAATAATAGACTAAAGGGTTTTCTTTAAACTCCTCACTTAAAGGAATCAGCAATTCAATTGCTTTTTTAGGTTCATCATTTAAAAACTCTATTGCTTTCTCAAAATGACTTATATTGCTAATATCAGTCCCTATTTGCTCAATTTCAGGTGTTTTTTTACCACCTTTTTTAATGTATTCATTAATTTCAACTTCAGCACCTTTATAATCTCCTTTAGCTTTAAGTATTAAAGCACTATATAGATATGGTTCTGGAGATTTTTCAAAGTTTTCTTTACATTCATCAATATCTTCTAACAATAATTCATCGAAGCTTGAATCTTTTTCTCTTATAGTTTCACCTACAGCTAATAATTTAGTTAAAATTTCTTCTTCTTTTGTATATATATAAAGTCCTTTTAATAAAATATAAGCATCTTCTAATCTATCTTTTTTTATTCTATCTGCAATAAGACTTTTTACACATTCCTCACAATCAGGAATATATGATAAAATCATCCCATAATCTTCATTATACTTGATATTTTTATCTGCACCAAAGGCAATAAACATTCCTTCAATAAAATAATATATAGGTAAATTGTTTAACTTTATTTCATTGCTTGCATTTGCTGCAACATATTCCGCACTTATTGGCATATATAAATCATCATTTTTAAAGGTAACATTATCAGGAATATTAATATTCTTTTTAAAGCCGTCCTTCTTCATTTCTAAAAACAATAATTTGCTTAACTTATCTTTGTACATAGTTTTGTAATTACTCATTTTACACCTCTTATTTAATTGTCATTATTAACACTTATTTTTAATTAAGTATTCATTAGTAACAATTATTTTATTATAATGAAACTCGACTCACAGACCTTCGCTGAGTGCTCACAGAGTAAGTGACCATCATCAGATCATAGATGCACTGTGTGAAAGTTCATGTTTCCAAATATAAAATACCCACAGGGAAAGTTCGAAGAACGAAATATAAAATTTCGATTCTCACTTTTGGACATTCACTTTTGGGTTACCTACTTATAAAAAATTGCTATCACCTAAAAGATGATAGCAATTTCTATGGAAATTTAATTTAATTTTGCATTAATTATTTCCATTACTTTTTCTTTAAATTTTGCAATATCTATCTCTGCATTATCTAAACTGCTACTTTTTACTGCTAAATAAACCTTCATCTTAGGTTCTGTTCCTGATGGTCTTACAACAAAAGATGAACCATCCTCTAAGATGTACTTTAATACATTAGACTTAGGTAAGTCAATAGTAGTTTTAGTACTACTTACAGTATTTTCTTCCAAACTTAATTTATAATCTAATCTTGTAACTATCTTAACATTATCAACTTCATTTATTGGGTCATTTCGAAGCGCTTCTAAGCAACTAGATATCTTTTCTTGCCCTTCTTTACCTTTTAATTCTAACGATACAAGACTTTCTTTAAAGTATCCATACTTTTCATATAGTTCCATTAATGCATCGTAAAGACTCTTCCCTTGCTCTTTATAGTAAAGGCACATTTCACATACTAACATAGCTGCTATTACTGCATCTTTATCACGTACAAAGTCTCCTGCAAGGTATCCATAACTTTCTTCAAATCCAAAAAGATAAGTTTTATCTCCTGCATCTTCAAATTCTCTAATCTTTTCACCTATATATTTAAATCCTGTTAAAACATCCATAATTTCAATATCAAAATCTTCTGCTATACATCTAGCACCTTCTGTTGTTACAATTGTTTTAATAACAACTCCATTTTGAGGTAACTTATTAGTTTCTTTTAACGAGCTTAATACATAATGTGTTAAAAGTAGCCCTGTTTGGTTACCAGTTAGAACTTTATATTCTCCAGTATTATCTTTAGCTACAAGTCCTATTCTATCACAATCTGGATCAGTTCCAAATATTATATCTGGTTTTTCAGTTTGAGCCATCTTTACAGCTAATTCAAATACATCTGGATTTTCTGGGTTCGGATAAGATGCTGTTGGGAAATTCCCATCTGGAGCTTCTTGTTCCTTAACTACTTTAACATTACTATATCCTAATTGTTCTAATACACTTCTTACCGGAACATTTCCCGAACCATGAATTGGAGTATATATAACATTTAAAGTGCTAGCTTTTTCCTTAACTAACTCAGTTCTTATAGTTAATCCCTTAACCTTTTCATAATAAAGTTTATCCAAATCTTCACCAATGTAAGTTAATAAACCTTTTTCTAAAGCATTTTTTTCATCTATATTATTAATCTTCGAAAAATCATCTACTGCATTAACACAATCAATGATTGTATTTGCTTTTTCATCTGTTACTTGCCCACCAAATTCATCATATACCTTATATCCATTATATATCTTGGGATTATGAGATGCAGTAACTACTATACCACCACTACATTTTAATTCTCTTACAGTGTAAGATAATACAGGTGTTGGTCTTAAACTTTCATATAAATAAACTTTAACATTGCTTGCACATAAAGTTAGTGCTGCTGCCTTTGCAAATTCCTTAGACATATTTCTTGAATCATATGCGATTGCAATTGAAGGATTCTTAAAGCTATCATTTAAATAATTTGCAAAACCTTGTGTAGCTTGAGCAACAGTATATACATTCATTCTATTACTTCCAGCACCAATTTCTCCTCTAAGTCCACCAGTCCCAAAATCCAAGTCTTTATAAAATCTATCTTCAATTTCTTTTTCATCAGCTATGTTCTTTAACTCGTTTTTTGTTACCTCATCAATAATATCAGAGTTAATCCATGTATTGTATTTTTCTTTGTAATTCATTTTATGTCCCCTCCCCATTTTTTTCTCTTCTTTATTATACAATATTTGCTTATATTTAAAAATAGTTTTCTCTCTTTTAATGAGTAAATTTTAAATTTTTAACAAAATGAGAGGTATTATTTTATCATTTCTACTAAACTATTAATTTGTAGTTAGTTCTTAAATAAAACAGTCTGAATTCGTTAAACTTTCAGACTGTTATATGCTCATAATATTAATATTATTAAACAATATTAATTTTTCCTTAATCTTCTTCTGAATTTTCTGTTGCTATAAATTGACGTGTAACTACAGATGCAACTACAGTTGATAAATTATCTATAATAGAAATTTCACTTCCTACCTCTAAGTCACTTAATTTATATACACTACCTAATTTCGCATTTAAGGAGATTTTATTTACATAGGTATAAAAAACACCCCTATAATATTTTATTAATAAAATACTTATAGGGATGCCTTTTTATAACATCTTAAATTGTTATATTATGGATATTGAAATAAATAGCAAATCAGTATTCTAGTCTACTTTGCTTCTACTGCTTCTTCTACTTCCGCTTGTTTTTCATCTTCAGATACTGAACTTATAACAGTTGATAAATCATCTACAAATGAAACATCTTTTCCAAGTTTTAAATCCTCAAATGTATAAACAGTTCCTGCTTCTCCCTCAGAAACATCTAACTCAACATCTTTTGGTAAATTATTGGCTGTACAAGATACTTTAACTAAATCTCTTTGAGTTTGTAACATTAGCCCTTTGCCTTCTAATACGCCTTTACCAATAACTTTAATTGAAATTTCAGTGTGCATAATAGCATTTGCTGCTATTTCTTCTAAATCAATATGAATTACTTGATGTCCGAACGCATTCTTTTGTACTTCTTTAATTAAAGCAGTACCCTTCTTACCATCCATATCAAATGTTAATACACCATGTTCACCACTAACTGAAAGTTCTTTTCTTAATGCTATTGCATCTACATAAAAAAGTTCACTTCCCATTTCCTTGCCATAGATTACTCCAGCAATCTTGCCTTTACCACTTTCTTTTCTATCTACATTACTAGTTGTCTTTGTTCTTTTATTTAAAATTAATTCATTCATTCTATTTCCTCCTTAAATTTGCTTTCATAATATCTAGTTATTATCTAGTATTTCTAATTTAATGAGATGTTATTCTACTCTATTCATGTTAGTCCGAAATAAAAATACTCATTACATTCATAAGGTCTACTTATTTTACTAATATGGACCTTATCTGAATAATTGCGCAAAGATAAAATCAATTTAGATTTACAATTAAACATCTATCTCGCCTCTATTTTTATGGATTTTTTCATCCTCCTCTGACTGTCACTATTATAGTATAACACTATTATATGAAATAAATTGACTTATCTGAATTTACCTGTTATTTAAATTGCTCTAGCTTCTCTCAATTTTAACCTTACTTCCTCCCATGCCGCATTCTGCTGGTGTAATTATAAGTTTTACAGGCACTCTATTTTTTATAGCTTCCACATGACTTATAATTCCAACTTTTAATTTTTCATTGTGAATTCTTTCTAATGAACTCATAACAACTTCAAGAAGTTCATCATCTAATGTTCCAAACCCTTCATCAAGGAAAAATAATTCAAGTGGTGCTGTTCCTTTCAATTGAATTTGAGCTGACAATGCTAAAGCTAGTGCGAGTGACGCTAAGAAGGTTTCCCCTCCAGATAAAGTTGTTGCATCTCTTTTAGCTCCACCATTTTTATAATCTCTAATAATAAATTTTCCATTTTCATCAACTTCCAAACCATAATTTCCATTAGTTATTTCTTTCAATCTTTTAGATGCTTCAATAGATACATATTTCAGCTTATTTGTTGCTACAAATTCAACAAATTTCTTTCCCTTAAATAATTTATCCAAATCACCAAGTAAGGCTAGCTTATGTTCTAATTTTTTCTTTTTTTCTAAAAGATCCTTTTGCTCATTTAACTTTGATTTTATGCTCTTTAATTCTTCATCAACCTTAATTTTATTTTCATTAACTTCATTAAATTCTTTTTCTTTTTCATTCTTTAATGATTTTAATTGTTCATAATTTTCTTTTGTTATTTCCTTACCATTTATTTTCTTAAGTAAACTTTCAATTGCTCCGCTTACTCTTGCTATATTGTTATTATAACTTTCTACTTTTTCCTTATACTTATTAATTTCATCTTTTTCAATTAAATTTTTCTTAACCGCTTCTAATGACTTAAAACCTTCACTGTCAATTGCCACTTCTAACTGTGCTTCTTCATCCATTTTTCTCTTACTTAAGTCTTTGTCTTTACTAATTGTAGCTATTAATTTTTCATTATAATCTGTAAATTCTTTTTCTATTTTATTTTTATTATTTTCAGCAAGGTTGAAATAGAAGTGTATATCTTTTATTTCTTTTTGAACTTTATTAATCAATGAATCTAAATCATTTTCATCATTAACTTTATTTCTTATTAATTGAAGCTTTTCTTCTTTATTTTTTTCATATCCAGCTAAATCTGCATTATCCTTAGCTAATTTTTCTTTTATTGACGTTAATTCAATATTTATTTTATCTTTTTCTTTTTCTAAGCTTTCAACTAACTCTCTATTCTTCTTAACTATCTTGGATAATTTTTCTCTTTCTTTTTCAATTGTTTTAATTTCCTCATTCTTTTTATTAAAATCATTCACTTTTGTTTCTGCTCTTAATAAACTTAGGCTCTTTTCTAATTTATTTAATTCTTCTGTATTATCTTTAATATTATTTTCTAATTCTCCTATTTGCCTTTGATTAGTTTTTACTACAGCTCTTAGTGCATTTATTTCTCCATTTTTTATAGTTATTTCATTTTTAAAGTTATTAATATTCTTTTCTAATCCATCTTTTTCTTTAGTATAATTATCTAAAGCATTTTGCAAATTCGTAAATTCAGCTTTCAATTCTTCTATTGGTTTTTCTTTAAATTCAGTTCCTAATTTCTTTATTTCTTCTTCACTTGCTTTTATCTTATCATTAAAATTAGTTACTTTGGTTTCATTTTGAATGACTTTATTGTTAATAACTTTAATTAAATTCTCTTTGTTTTTTATTTCATCTTCTATAACTTCTAAATCTAATATCTCTACAATTTTTATATTTTCTTTAATATGATGAGTAGAACCACATACTGGACATATCTCGCCTTCATTAAGCTCTTCTCTAAGGGTCTGTGCTAAATTTTCTCTCATAATTTCTTTTTGTTTATTTTTAATTTTTTCTAATTCTTCCTCTTGTTTTTTTGCTTCTTCTTTTTTATTTATAATTTCAATATTTAAAGATTCTATTCCATATTTTGAAGCTTTTATCTCATCATTTGATTTGTCAAAGTTCTTCCATTTTTGATCATTTTCAACTATCAGTTGATTTAAATTTACTAAATCCTTTTGATCTCCTGGTGAATTCTTGAGTAAATAATCATATTGCTTTTCATTTTCTTCTAAATCATTATTTACTTTTTCAATTGTGTCTTTTAAGGCTTTGCCATTAATTATGGTTTCAGCATTTTCTTTTTCAAGAAAAACTTTCTTTTGGTTATCCTTATTAATAATCACTTTTATATTTTCTAATTTCTCTTGTGCACTTATACCTTGTTGAACTTTTTCTTTAAGTTTTTCATCAATTTTTAAGTCATCATATGTTTTTTCATCTTCTTTAATTTCTTTATTTTTGTTCTTTATTTCTGCATCTATATTAATTAGTTCACTTTGAGATTTTTTGCTCTTAGCCTCAAATTCTTTAACTTCTGACATTAAGTTATTTATTTTAGTTTGTATAACATCTATTAACTTTTTTTCTTCAATAGCATCTTTAACCTTTTGTTCATCTATCATTAACTTAGGAAGTTTATTTTCCTTATTATCCTTTGCGGTATTCCATAGCTTTTCTATTTTTTCTTTTTCTTCTTTAATCTTATCTATTGCTAATTTAAATTTATTTAATTCAATTTCATTTTTATTAAATTCTTTTATAGTATTTTCGAAAGCCTTTATATAAGGTAAAACCTTTGAACCTGCTTCCCCTAATTTTATTTTTTCAATATCTTGATTTATCTCAGATTCTTTTTCTTTAAGGATTTTTTCTTTATCTTTATATTCTAATAATTCTAGCTGTAATTTCCAAATTTCTTCATTTTCCTTATAATTTTTTTTAATTACTTCTAATTCACTTTTTAAAATTCCTAATTTATTCTTAAGTTCCTCAAATATTTCATCTTTTTCTTTTAATTTATCTTCACTTATATCATTGTATCCACTTAATTGTCCAATTAAAATATTGTTATCAGTTTTTTCTTTACCAATCTTTGTATTTAGCTTTCTAGACAAATTATCTCCATATTGTTGCAGATTAAATAGTCTTTCAAGCATATCTCGCCTATCCTTACCCTCAAGCTTTAAAAACTCACTGAATTTTCCTTGTGGCAATACAACAGTTCTTGTAAAATCTTCTAAATTAAGACCTATTATTTCTTCAACTATTTTATTTATAGTTTTAACGCCATCTGCTAAAACTTCTTCATCCTCTGAATTTGTTATATCCACTATTTTGCACTTTCCAGAATTTATGCTCTCATCTTTTTTTCTTCTAAATTCCCTATCTATAGCATACTTTTTAGTTTCAGTTCCTGATATTTGAAATTCAAAATATACATTTAATCTATCACAATTTGTATTTATATAATTAGAACTTTTTCTTGATACATTTCCATATAACGCCAAAGTTATTCCATCTAAGATAGTTGATTTCCCACTCCCCGTAGGACCAAATATACCAAAAAATCCTCTATCAGTTAATTTATCAAAGTCTATAGTTTGCTCTTCTATAAAGCTATTTAATCCTTTAATCTTAAGCTTAATTGGTTTCATCTATTTCACCTTCTTCATTAATAATTGATAACAGTAATTCAACAACTTCTTCTTCAGGTGCTGTTTCTCTTTCTTTTAAATAAAAATCTCTAAATATTTCTTCAAAGGACTTATCACTTAAATCTAAAGCAATTTCTTCTTCTACGCCCTTAACTTTAGGCATTATTTCTAAAATATCCTTCTTCAAATCCTTCATTTGTTTTATTTCATCTTCTCTTATATATCTATCTGTATTAATCTCTAAGTAAACCCAGCAATCTCTTTCCTTATTTTCATCACATTTTAAAACAGCCTCTTCAATACTTGAACATTTCCAAACTTCAATAGGCTTATAAACTTTTAAATCAACCTCTTCTATATTACACTCTTCACTTGCTTTAATACCAACTATAAAGCATTTCTTGCTAAAATTAATTTCCTTTTTATTATAATGAATAGGTGAACCGCAATATCTAGCTTTCTTATTTGTCCCTGGAACTATTTGTGGCTTATGTACATGCCCTAAGGCTACATACTGCGCTTCCTTTGGAAAACAACTACCATCAACTATGTAAGTGCCACCTAATTGAATACTTCTTTCTGAACCACTTTCTTCACTTCCCATTGCAAACAAATGAGATATGGCTAAATTAATAGTATCTTCTCTATAATGACTTTTTAAGGAATCAAATAAAGAAAATATTCTATCACTATAAGATTTAGCTTTTTCGTCCTCATCATCCATACCATTATAAATCACTTCATTTAACCTTTTTTCACTTGGATAAGGTACAGTTAAAATAACTGCCTTTTCATTATTCATTTCAATTTCAATGAACCCTTCACCTGACTCTATTACTTTATGCTTTCCATATTCTCCACAAGTAACTACAGTCTTAGGGGTTCCAACCATAATAATTCCATGATCACGAGCCAATGGTCCTGCTGCAACCAATCTATCTGGATTGTCATGATTCCCAGAAATAACTAAAGTAAGCCTCTCTCCATTTCCTGATAATCTTTTTAATGTATCATAAAACATCTTTTCAGCCCTTGCTGGAGGATTTGAATTATCATAAACATCTCCTGCAATCATAATTAAATCTATATTATTTTCTTCAACAATCTTTACAAAATCATTTAAAAATTCTTCTTGCTCATCCATTCTGCTTTGGCCTTCTAAGTTTTTTCCTAGATGCCAATCTGCTGTATGTAATATCCTCAAAATATAACGCCTCCCTACAATCCATTTTCTAATATTATTATAAACTAATTATCTTTAACTTTCCAAAGAAAAAAGAACTACTCAAAAAGACAATACATTTAGTTGTCCCTTAGTTTAGTTCTTTTAATTTAAAACCACCTTCAAAGTACCGAAATCAAAATTTATTCTTAAGGCATAATCAAAAAAATAACAATTCAATATGCCTAATTACAAATTGTTGTCTTGAGTAATCCTACTTTCTTTTCCTTTAAATACAATTGCAAGCTTTATTATCTTTTTAATTCCTTTACTAATTAGTTCTTGTGCATATTTCATTTCTTCAATTTGTTTCAAGGCAGCTGTAGTTGCTTCTTCTATTGTAATTTTTAAAAAATCATCTATTTTCTTAAATTCCAAAACAATTCCTATTTTAGAAATATCCTTAGGAATTAGCATAAAATCATATCTTCCATAACCACTTTCTTTATTAGACTTAACTTCATATTTCTCTGAAAGTGATATTAACATTCCAAGTACAAAAGCATGATAAACTTTTTCTGGTTCCTTTCCTGCTACATCAAAATAGCTTAAATTATTTATTACAAAATCCTCAAATATTCCTGAAAACATCTCTATTTCACCAGTTGTAAGCATATCAAGCATTAACTCATATTTTTGATTAGTCATAGTTTCTTGGAACCATTTTTCAATTAAATTTCTATAAAAAATCAATACTTCTTCATTAGGAATTCTAAGTTCACAGTTTAATCTGCCTCTTATATTTTCTGTCTTTACAGCTTTCAAGTACCCACTTAAAGTCAAAAAACTCCAAATATTCTGATTGGAATCTTCAACCTCTGACATTACTATATTATCATCAATCACCTCGTTTATAGACTTTGCTTCAATAAGATCTTCTAATTCAAGCTTCATATCTCTATCGCCTTTTAGTAATAATCTTTTAATTAAATCGTTGCTACTACTATTGATCCAATAAGGCATAAATCCTGCTCTTTTCTTTTTCAAATAATTTAAAACTGACCAAGGATTATATATTATCTCTTCTCCAAAAACATATCCGTTATACCACTTTTTTATACTTTCTATGCTATCCATTGACTCATAGTAAATTATTTCCTTCTATTAGCTTTTTAAAATCAGATGTTCCTATTTGTATACTTTTATCCACCATGCGCCTTCTCTCTCATTAAGGATTTGCATTCATTATATACTATTATAACCAATTTCCTATGTTTTTAGACTTATTATTATGATTCTGTTTCAAAAAAATCAAAGCATATAGTGAACTAGGTTTAATACATAGCTCGCTATATGCTTAGTTAATAATAGATACTATTTCAATTCTGTTTTATTAAAATTACTTTTATACTTTTTTAACGAATTCAGATTTTAATTTCATAGCTCCAAATCCATCAATTTTACAATCAATATTATGATCTCCATCAACCAAACGTATATTTTTTACTTTTGTACCTATTTTTATTGATGATGAACTTCCTTTTACTTTAAGATCTTTGATTACTGTTACAGAATCACCATCATTCAATATATTTCCATTAGAGTCTTTAACAATCTTTTTATCTTCACTATTTTGATTTTCCGATTCTGAAGTCCACTCATGGCTACATTCTGGACAAATAAAAAGACTTCCATCTTCATAAGTATATTCCGAATTACATTTAGGACATTTTGGTAAATCCAACATAATTTCATTTCCTCCATTCGTTATTGTTAGTTCTAATATACTATCATAGTTTCCTCGCATTGACAAACCTTCCTTCAAACTATTCCCTTTTTGATTATGCTCAAAGTTATGATATAGTAAGTATAAAATGAATACTAGATTTTTTTATGATAAAATTTTTATAGTGAAAGTGAGATAAAATATGAGTTTGATTGATTCAATAAAAAACTATATTCCTTGCAATAAACAAGAAGCTGCGGATAAGGAAATAATAATGAACTCCTTATATAAATTTGATGATATTCTAACACGAGATAATAGAATTATACATATAACAAGTTCTGCATTTGTAGTAAATAAAAATAGAGATAAGGTTTTAATGGTACATCATAATATATATAATTCATGGTGCTGGACAGGAGGACATGCGGATGGTGAAGAAGATTTATTGCTCGTTGCACTTAAGGAAGCTAAGGAAGAAACTGGAGTGAATAATATTTTTCCTGTTAATGATACTATTTACTCACTAGATATTTTACCCGTGCTTGGGCATATAAAAAAAGGAAAGTATGTTTCTTCGCATTTGCACATATCCGTTGCTTATTTAATTGAAGCAGATGAAAATGAAAAACTTATTGTTAAATCTGATGAAAATAGTGATGTTAAGTGGATACCAATAGATAAAATAGATATTTATTCTAATGAACCTCATATGATGATAATATATGATAAAATAGTAGCTAAAATTGAAAATAACTGCATTTAAAATGCATAAACTCATACGTAAGGTTTATGTCAATAAAAATATCATTAATATAACCAATGAAGCAAGCTAAAACAATATAATATTAAAAGATTTTTTCTTCAAATTCCACCTTATTAGTAGTTATATCATTGATATATATTTCTCACTTTAAATCATGTTATAATAAACTTATACCACTTCATTTTTTATTATTTATGAATATGGTCATTTGGGTTGAGGAGGACATATCATGTATACTATTATTGATTTAATTGATAAATTAAGTAAAATTGACGAAGAACAATACGAATTATATTTACAAATCTATGAAAATATTGAAACTAGAAATAGTCTTAAAATAATAGCTAAAGTTTTATTTAATGAAGAAAAAAAACATTTGGCTGGATTCCAAGAATTAAAAGAAAGTTCATCTACATTTAGTGATATTGATATTGATATTGATTTTGATTTTGCTATATATGATAGAGCGGTTGAATTGATATATGAATTTTCAAAAATCAAATCAAAAATTCCTATAGCTAATGTAACCGAACTCTTAGAAGCTGCTTTAATCTTTGAAAAAGAAAATCTTTCCTTAGTTCTTATTGTTCAAGGGCTATTTGTTAAACTATATAAAGATGTTGAAACACGAAATTATATAATTTTATCAGAAATCCTTAAAGAAGAGCAAAAACATATTGACGTAATAGAAACAATTTTAAATAAAACTTCTAATAATAAGTAACCTTTTAATTTGTTGTTTTGACTTACACATTTTATGAAATATTTTTACATGTGAAAAGAACTAAACGAAAATGTCTACTTACTACAGCGGTAGTAAGTAGACATTTTCGTTTAGTTAGCTTTTAAATTGTATTATTCCCGTATACTTTATCATACACCATATTTTTGAAATCCGTAAATTCTATATTATCAACACATCTAGGATAACTCATAATCTTGAGCGGTAAAAAATCATGTTGTTTTTGCAACGGTGGTTGTAAATATTCAAAATTATTCAAATGAAATCCTAGACGTTTATAAAATTCAATTCTACGAATAGAAATATCATTTTCTGGCGGTTCAACCTCTAAAAATATAGGTTTATCACATTTATTTAAATAATTCTTTAATATCGATGTTCCCATACCATTTCCTCTCATTTTACTGTCCACAGCAAAATGCTCAATAAAATTAAATCTATTAAATTCCCAAACTGCCATAATAGCGATTATATTTTCTTTTTCATCTTTGTCTACAATTGCATTATATGAATCTTCACAAAGAAGCTTTTTCTGATCTTCATAACTTCGCCTTTCTACACTAGGAAATGATTCTCTCATTAATTTAAAAAAGTTGTCAAAATCGCAATGTTTGAATTTTTCTAAATTATTATAATCCATATAAATTAATCTTCTTTATCATAATTATGTTTAATCACTTCATCGATATTCTCAAAACTTAACCCACCAGCTTCGTAGCAATCAAGAATTGCAGTCTCCATTTCTTTTATTGGTATATCATCAAAGGTTTTACAATTAAAACCTTCATCAATATATGATTGACAAATAGCTTCCTTTAATTCTTCTACTTCAACATCTTTTTCTTGAAATATCTTCAAAAATAATTCTTTTGTTTTACTTATTCTCTCTTGTCCACTTATTTCTTTGCTCACTTTAAAATTTCTCCTTTAGTATCAAATATATCATTTCTCTTATTATGCCTTATTCTTCTTCATTTAGTATTTCTTGAACTTCTTCAATACTTAACCCAGTTGCCTCTGCAATTTCATCTACTTCTTCAAATCCCATTAAATCACGAGCTAACGAAATTATCAGTTTTTTAACATTTTCTTCAACTTTTGGCGGTAGATCTGCCATATCTTCTAGATTTCCATTTAAATCAAAATACTCTCCTTCGTCATCATCATCTTCGTCTAATTCAAAAAGTTTTCTCTTTTTAGCCTTTTCTCTGTCAAATTGATTAAGGTATACTAACTTACTATTATTTACTTCTAAATCTTCATCTGAAAGTACAGTTATGCCTTCTTTTTCTAATATGTAAGCCGTTATTCCTTTACCTTTTATTTTATTTCCTGTAAACGTACCATCATATACAAGGTTAACTCCACATGAAGGACTGCCCTCTTTTAATATAGCTTTAGTAGATCCAAGTTCTCTTGCAATTTTCAAAGTTTCGTAAGCTCCATTTAAAAATTGTTTGGTAACATCTTCACCTTTATTATTTAGTGCATTTCCATTACCTTCTACTACTTCGCCTGCTTTATTATTTAACTCAACTGGATTTCTTGGTGTTTGCAATCCTCCTAGTTGTTCTGGACATACTAAAACAGCTTTTCCATCTCTAAATAATTTCAAACAACGTTCATTCAAATTGTTCTGTCCATTATATTTACAATTAACTCCACATAAGCATGCGCTTATTATATACATATAATCACCTCTTATCCCATTCAACTTCTATAATTATTGTTTAGCCTTTAAGTTCAACCATGGTAACTCCATCTCCACCTTCACCATACTCACCTAATCTGTATGACTTTACATGTGGATGTCTTTTTAGCATATCATTTATAGCTTTTCTAAGTATTCCAGTTCCTTTACCATGAACTACCGTTACTTCTCCCAAATTCGCCATATAAGCATCATCTAAATACTTATCAGCCTTATAACAAGCCTCTTCTGAATCTAAGCCTCTTAAATCAACTCTTGACTCAACACTACTTAAATTTAGTTTTACTTCTCTCTTTTGTCTAACTTTTTCTGCCTTAGTGATTTGAGTTTTTCTTAAATCTTTTAACTTAACATTTATTTTCATAATTCCAGCTTCAACTTGAACTTCGCCCCTATTGTCTGGCATTGAAATAATTATTACCTTTTGGTTCAATGAAGGAAGTAAAGCTTCCATTCCAAGAATCACATTTGTTATAATTTCGCCTTCATTTTCTTTTATTTTATGAATGCCTTTTTCTTTTTCCTCTAAACTTACTTTAAGCTTTTTACGTTCTTCTTCAAGTCTTTGTCTTCCACCACTTGATATTCCAAGCTTTTCAAGATCTCTCATAGCTTTTAATATATCATCTGCTTCATCTTTTGCAGTTGAAATTATATCTTTAGCTTCACGTCTAGCATCCATATAAGCTTTTTCTCTAGTTTTTTCTAATTTCTCAAGCTTATCTTCAAATTTATTCTTAAGTTCCTCTGCTTCATCTTTAAGTTTTTTGGCTTCTCTTGCTTCTTGTTTTGCTATTATACTCTTTTCTTGAAGCTCTCTAATCAAATTTTCAAATTGAAGATTTTCTTCTGACATATATTCTTTCGCTCGTTTTATTACACCTTCTACAAGTCCTAATCTCTTAGAAATTTCAAAAGCATTAGATTTTCCTGGCACACCAATTAACAATCTATATGTTGGGCTTAAAGTTTCTATATTAAATTCAACAGATGCATTTTCAACCCCATCTGTTTTTAATGCATATGCCTTAAGTTCACTATAGTGAGTTGTTGCAATTAATTTTGCACCTCTTTTTCTTAAAGTTTCTAATATTGATACTGCAAGTGCTGCACCTTCTGCTGGATCTGTACCTGCTCCAAGCTCATCAAAAAGTACCATTGACTTATCATCTACAAATCTCATGATATTAACTGTATTCGTCATATGAGATGAAAAAGTAGAAAGACTTTGCTCTATACTTTGTTCATCACCTATATCTGCAAAAATTTCCTTAAAGAAAGCAATAGATGAATTATCTTGTGCTGGGATTAAAAGTCCACTTAAACCCATAATATGAAGTAATCCAACAGTTTTTATAGTAACAGTTTTACCACCAGTATTAGGACCTGTTATCAGTAATGTTTGAAATTCTTCTCCTAAGTAAATATCTGATGGTACAACCTTATCTCCTTCTATTAATGGATGTCTTCCTGATAATATACTAAAAATTCCATCTTCCCTAACTATTGGTTTCACTGCATTTAATGAAGATGCATATTTTCCTTTTGCAAATATAAAATCAAATTCAATAAGCATTTTAAAATTACTTAAACATTGTTCTCCATTATCCTTAACTTTTGAAGAAAGTTCAGTTAATATTCTTTCTATTTCAGCTTTTTCTTTTAAAGCTAACTCTCTTATTTCATTATTCAAGTTTACTAGGCTCATAGGCTCAATAAAAAATGTTGCTCCAGTTGAACTTTGATCATGTACAAGTCCTGGAACTTGACTCTTATATTCTGATTTTACAGGAATTACATATCTATCGCCTCTCATAGTATACAAGTCATCCTGTAAATACTTTGAATTACTTTTAACTATAGAACTTATTTTTTCCCTAACAGAAGAAATTTTTTCCTTAAGACTTCTTCTTATATTATATAAAGTTTGACTAGCTTTATCGCTAATTTCTTCTTCTGATACTATAGCTCTTTCTATTTGATCTTCCAATGTTTTCACTGGAACTAATATGTATGCTAAATCTTCAAGTCTAGGATATGATTTTTCAGCTTCTTCTCGTTTAAAGAATTCTTTCATCACCCTAGAAACTCTAAGCATACCTCCAACTCTTAATAATTGTTCCGGAGTTAAAGTACCACCCTTTTTAGCTCGTTCAATTCCTTCTTGAATGTCAAAAAGACCTTCAAGGGGTGGATTCCCCTTAGTAATTAAAATTTCAAGGGCTTCGTTTGTTTCTTCTAACTTATTATTTATTTCGTACACATTATCATAAGGTTCAAGTGCTTCTACCATTTCCTTACCAGTATTTGTTCTAGCATATTTTTTAATTCTATCTTTAATTTTATAAAACTCTAATATTCTTAGAGAACGTTCATTCATTTACAACACATCCTTGGATTTATTCAACTCCTCGTCTATAATGACCTTGAGTATATTTTTTATTTTCATTCTTTTTGCTATGAGCTATTTGATTTAAAACATCCGTAACTTCTTCATAGCTCTCATTATTAAAGTCTACTCTAAAATTAGTAATATTAAAAGCCTTTAACTCATCTATTTGTTCAATTAAATTTGTAGGTAATGAATTTAATATATGACTTCTACAATTATTATCTGCTAGAACGCTAAAACTTTCATTCATTCTATCTATTAATTTGAAATTATCCTTGATACATGCTCCGTTACATTCTTTCTTAGAAGCCTTATTTCCAAAAGTGCTACCTATAGGGCAATATTCACTGACCATAAGTTCAGTATTTCCATAAATATTAATTCCAACTTTGCAGTTAATATTTTTCATAATTTCTTTGATTTCTTTTCTATTTAATTCCAAACTTATACATGGAATATCCACATCTTCTGCATAAAATTCTGCTGCTTCCTTGTTGAAAATATTTAATTTATAATCTCCTATTATAAATAGTTTATCTTTATAAACTTTTATTATTCCAACATTAGATGTGATTATTCCTTGTATATAAGGTGTTAATTCATCTATTGTTTTAACTATATTATTAAATTCACCTTTAATAATATTAGGCACTTTTAAATAGATATTTTTATCCGTTGAAATTTGTTCATATAAGTGCTTTAAATCTTCTTTATTCAAAGCATTTTTTTGTCTGCTAAAGAATATATCTAAAGCTACATTTTGAACCTTTTTATTTTCAACCAATGCTTTTAATTGATCTTTTGTAATACAGCTATAAATACAACCTAACTCTTCATTAGATTTTACCTTCTTTATCGTTGTATTTTCCTGAGTTCTTCGTTTTCTATATGAACTTACTTCTTCTTTTAAAATCTTTTCAAACAATTCTCTTCTTAAATTATTTATGGATGCTATTCTCATAAATCCATCATCAAAAGTATCAAAAATTATTTGGTCAAATTTATAAGGAATTTCCCCTGACTTCTTTAAAGATTCTTCAACTCTTTCTCTTGTCATAGGTGTATTAGTTGAAACTTCAACATTTTCACCAAAAACTTTATATTCTTTTCCATTAAACTTAGTCTTAATAACAAGTGGTGCATTAACCTTAAACTCAACAACTCCAACTAAAGATATCTTCTTCTTATAAGATTTCAATTCTTCTTTTAATTCATCATTTAACCTTTTATCAGACATTTTATATAATCTATAACCCTTTTTATATCCACCTGTTGGAAATAATTTAACTGTATCTCCTATAAAAGCTTCTTTAACTTCATTATTATTTTTTATAATCTTGCTTAAAGTGAATCCATCATCATGAAATCTTATTCCATCCCCTAAAGCTACATTTTCTTCTAATAGAACTTCTCCACTATTAATAACCTGCCCAATAAACACACCAGTATTTTTAGGATAATTAAAGCTCATCATATCTTTTCCAATATTTTTATGTAAATATGCTTTAGAAAATCCTTCTCTATTAAATAACTGAGCTAATTCACTTCTCCCCCTATTTAAGTCAAACTTTCCATTTTTCAATACCTTATCAATAGCTTTTCTATAAGTTCTTGTAACTCCAGCTACATATTCTGGTTTTTTCATTCTTCCTTCAACTTTTAAAGATGCAGTTCCACTTTTTATAATTGAATCTATATCTTCAATTAAGCATGTGTCCTTAGGACTTAAGAGATATGCTTTTTTCTCGCCTAAAGTATCCCCTTTAATAGTATATTGCATTCTGCAAGGTTGTGCACATCTCCCTCTATTTCCACTTCTACCACCAATCATAGAGCTCATTAAACATTGTCCAGAATAACATATACATAAAGCTCCATGCACAAATATTTCTGTTTCAACACCTAAATCCTTTGAAATATATTTGATTTCCTCTAATGAAAGTTCCCTAGATAAAACAATTCTTTGGAGACCTTTTTCTTTAAAATATAAAGCGCCTTCACCATTATGAACAGTTATTTGAGTTGATCCATGAAGTTCAAACTTTGGATATATATCTTTAATTAAGCTTATTAATCCAACATCTTGAATTATTAATGCATCCACTCCAATTTCATAAAGATAGCCTGCATATTTTAATGCTTCATTTAATTCACTTTGTTTTAAAATAGTATTTATAGTGACATATACTTTTACACTATAACTATGCGCATAATCTACTGCTTTCGCCATAGTTTCATTATCAAAATTTGAGGCATAAGCTCTAGCTGAAAACTTATTCCCCCCAAGATATATTGCATCTGCACCATTATTTATAGCAACAATTAAACTCTCCATGCTTCCTGCTGGAGCTAGTAATTCAATTTTATTCATATTTTCCTCCTAAGTGAGTTTTCCTTATTTCTTCTATCTTATTAAATCTTACTCATTGTTTGTAATTGAGTCAAGTTTCTACACACCTAAAATTTAATTTTCTAATATTAAGTGGTTCAAATGGCTTTAATTATTTGATACAGAAAAAAATAATAAAGACTAAACACTTTATCATACCAAAGTAATGTAACACAATTCCTATTAGGAAACCATTATTTGTATATCATCTGTAATATTCTTCAATATATGTTATAATAAGCACTATGTGAACTGTAGAATTATGAACAATAGTAAATTGTTGTGCATTAATAAGGGGGAGAATATTTATGGTAAATATGTTATTTAGTCTATATAATTTTCACGAAAGTTGGGCAAAGGATATAGTATCAAAATACATAACTTCTAATGACAAAGTTTTAATAATTCCATTTTCATTTGGTGAAAATATATGTAGTGAGAATGATTGGAAGAATGCGTATAGTAAGAATAATGGTAGATATTATGAAAGTATTATTGTACCATTTTTGAATTACGGAATTAAAGAAGAAAATATAAATTGGATAAATTATTTTAAAGATACAAATGAAAATGCAAAAGTTAAAATAAAAAATAGCAATATAATATTTTTTACTGGTGGTTTGCCAGATAAAATGATGTTACGCTTAAAAGAGTTTAATTTTATTGATGATATTGAAAATTTTACAGGTGTTATTATTGGCAGTAGTGCAGGAGCAATGATTCAAATATCAGAATATCACATTACACCAGATGAAGATTATAATATATTTACATACAATACAGGACTAAATTTGATTAAGGATTTTGATATTGAAGTTCACTATGAAGAAACTGAAATTCAGAATAAATATATTAATAAGGTATTAGGAGAAAAAAGAGATAAAGTATATGCAATTACAAATACTGGTGGAATAATTATTGATAATGAAGAAATAACCTTATTAGGAAATATTCAAACATTTAGCAAACAGTAATACATAATATTCCTAAGAAGTGCAGAAATCAAAGATGTGTATTCGTTGTATTAATGCAGATAGATGATAAGTTAAGAGTATTATAGGATGGATGGAATGATAAATGAAAATCAAGAATAAATTAATGATTAATCTTTGTCTTATTATTTTTATCAGCATATGTGGTATTATTTGGTGGAATGTTCCGAGTTCACTTACTAATATTGAGCCTTATGATGTTTCTAAAATAGAAATTTTTGATGGGAATACAGGAACTGCTATTACAATTACAAAAATATCAGATATAGAACATATTATAAATAATTTAAATTCTGTAACTCTAAAAAAAGAGGAAGTTTCCTTAGGACGTATGGGTTATTCGTTCAAAACAACCATATATAAAGCAAATGGAAAAGTATATAGAAAGTTTATAATTAACTCCACTGATACTATCAGAAATGACCCATTTTTCTATAAAGACAGTTTATCTAGCATTGACTATGCTTATATTAGAAACTTAATAAAAGAACAAGTAAAATGAGTATAATTTAGAGTTACACAACCTTCTTAAAATTATGTACAACTTAAACTCATCTGAACATAAACAATGAAACAAATAATTAAAATTTAAAAAGGAGAAATAGATTATGGCGACTTGGATTACGCATATGATGATAGCAGACAACCTATTTAAAAGTGGGATTAATTTGGATGAAAAAGGTTTTGCTGTGGGCAATATCGCACCCGATTGTAATGTTGAAAATGAGGATTGGAGTGAATTTATACCGCCAAGGGAAGTTACACATTGGATGAATGGAGAAAGTAAACTGACAGCAGATTACGAAGGTTTTTTTGATGAATATATTAAAGATAAAGAATTTGATTCTAATGAGCATATTTCATTTCTATTAGGATATTATTCTCATCTTGTTACTGATGTTGAATTTCAAAAATTTGTAAGAGATGACAACCGTGTTAAAAATATATTTAGTAGAGTGAAAAGTAAGGAGAACTTATATAAAGAAATTAGGGGGTATTCGGAGGATTTTGATACTTTAAAAAGGGTGTTTGGAAAACATAATATTTTTTATGATATATATGTGCAAGAATTTAATTATTTAAAAGATAATCCTAATTCAAAATATAATACTGTTTTAAAAAGAATAAATGACTTTCCTGATTATTTAGATTATCTACCCAAAGGTGCTATAGTTAGAAAAATTAACATTATAAAAGAATATCTTGATGTAAAGCAACAAAGAGATGAATTTATATTTTTTTCAGAACATGAATTTAATGAATTTGTAGAAGAAACAAGTAGTTTAATATATGAATTGATTAATGATAAGTTGTGTGCAAATTGTAGATAATTCTTAGTTATTTTATGTATTAGTTCTATTAGTATATGTACATTTTATGAGCATAATAGGAAGTTCAACAAATTCCAATTTATCTGAGTGAGCAAAATGTTTAGTTTAGTTTAATTAATGCATATTTTTCTTTTTTGCGACACTAACGTAGATTATTATTTAAAAGAAAATTTATAATTATAACAAAATTAAAGTTGAAATAGTGGAGGGAATATTGTGGATAAATCAAAAAATATAGTATTGAGAGAATTAGAGATTAAGGATTTAGATGACTATTTATATTGGAACCATCCATCACGAGAATTTCATAAATATAATGGACCCTATTACGATAGAGATAACGAAGAAGAGTTAAAAAATTATGTAGAAGAACTGAGAGTATCTTTATTAGAAGGC
>Ga0302173_10000224_pt1 | contig 30461 bp, 12 predicted proteins | sample I_Fen_N3_1_FD_198785 | JGI IMG/M metagenome (GOLD analysis project Ga0302173, IMG submission 198785) | Peat permafrost microbial communities from Stordalen Mire near Abisko, Sweden - I_Fen_N3_1 | ecosystem: Environmental > Terrestrial > Soil > Wetlands > Permafrost | place: Sweden: Abisko... | reverse complement strand
CTCGATAATATTATGCTGAAAATACTGTTGATTCACTAATAATTGTCCTTTGGTTTCGGCCAAATCTGCAAAAAGTTTCAAACGTTCCCAATACCAATCATTGAATTTTGTGAGGTCGTATTTACTTAATTGATCCCAAGCAAAATCTTGTCCGCTTCTTGCAAATGGCTGTTCGTAAAATGGCGGCCAAACATCGGCATCAAAACGACGAACTCTCTCGTGATCGTCCATTCTGCGCTCATACCATAATCCGTAATTATGTTCTAAAGCGACCATATTGTTTGTACTCAAATAATCGACAACATCATTGATATTATCTGTAAATCCTGTACCTGTTCGTCCAGGAACAAATCGTGTAACATCTGGCAATGATTTCGATATATCGCTATCTCTTAAACTTCCTCTCCACCAAGGCACGCTTAGTCTGTTTCCAGCGATTAGTTTATTTTCGTATATCAGTAAACCTTCTTTTACAATTATTTTAGATGTATTATTTGAAGTATTACTTTCTATAGAATTTACTTTTAAATCGTTTGCATTTTTAAGTCCTTTGGCGTTTGTGTCAATTGGATTTAATTTTGAAACTTCGGCAATCCATTCTACTAAACTTTCTTTTGGGGCAACTGAACTTTTGGTTAATTCTTCGGCCACTTCCATTGTTGGACTTGATGAAGGTTCTGAACCTAAATCATAAATATGTGGATTTACTGGAAGTTTTTCTAGTCTGTTTTCTAATTGTGCATAGAACAAACTTCTTGGCGAAATATGATTGTTTACATCTTTCCAATGACCATCTCCAGCCATAATTCCGCCCCAAACTCCAAAAGCCCAGTTTTGCGCCGTTGGCGGATTGTAACATTCTATTTTTGATGCTGAAGTTTCCCAAATAACACTATTTGCAGCTGTCCAACCTGCTCCTCTTCCATTTTGTTCTCTGTTGTTGTAGCTTAAAGAATGTCCGTCTACATACGAAACATCAAATAAAACTCCTGTCGCCCAACTTCCTATTGCTCCGCTGTTATTGAAAGGCATAAATGATTCGCATTGAATAAATACATTTGGACCTGTTGTTCCAAATCCGCCAACTGCAAAGTCGTGATACCCATTTTCTGAGTAACAACGCTGAAACAATGTTTGCTGTCCTTCTGTGTAAAAAGTATGACGTCTAAAACCAGCAATTTCAGATATTGGTTGGGTTGCGATACAATCTTCAACTGTAATTTGCTGTGCTGTTTTTAATAATGAGACTGCGCCTCCGGCAAAATGTTTGAAACTTACTTGTTTTACCCAAGCATTTTTTGCGTTTTCGATGCTAATTCCGAACCATCTATGTTCTTCGTCTTTTGGTTTTGATTCGTCGTAAGTTGATTTCATCAAAATATTTTCGATTCCAATTTGTTCAATTCGTCCTGACCAAGTATATGAAATTACTTTTGCAGTTCCATAAACATCGTCTAAAGTCATTGTTAATGGAGCATTTAGTGTTACTTCATTTCCATTAATATTGGTTATTACTCTATTCCAGTTAATTTCCCAATCGTCTTTTTTCCAACCAATCCAACCGGTTTCTGCTCCAAAATCATCCATCTTTAATTCTTTAATCCAATTGGTAGTTAAATGTTTACTGATAATAATTTCGTCAGATGGCTTTAGTTTTGCTGTATTTTTTAATTGTATCTTTTTTGTTCCAAGTGGTGTGTAAGTTGTATTGAATTCGAAAGTTTCTCCCAACTTTTTATCATCAACTCCTAAAACTCGTACTACTGCTTCTCTTTTTAATCCGGTTCCTAACAAAATAGTTCCGTTTTCATCGTTTCCGCTTCCGCGTAATACCACTCCGGATTTTTTAAGAAATAATGTTCCGCTGATTTTAAAAGTTCCTTTATCTAAAAGTACTGCGCCACGAAAACCTGATTTGTTTAGTTTTAAATTACCAACATAATCTATCGCTGCCTGAATTTTTAATGTTGCATCTTCTTCTTGTTTTGGAACAAAAATTTTATTCTCAACATTCGGAATTGCTTTTTCAGAAGCCATATATCCTGCATAAGAAAAATCAGGAATTTGATTTCCTTTGGCATCTGTTGTAAAAGAAAGTTTTCCCTCTTTGGTTTTTACAATGTCTGGAAATGTGGTTTGTGCTGTTGTGATATTGATGCCGAAAAGCATCGTCAAAGCAGACAAAATTATTTTATCTTTTTGAAAGGAAACTATATTTTGTAGTTGACTGAAATTCATTTTATTTTGACTTTCTTAGGATTTTAGAAAATAATAAAATTACAAAAATCCCTTTATTACAATCTTGTCATTTCGACGAAGGAGACCCGAGCGATAGCGAAAAGACGAAGTAAATCACATCCTATCATTCTGTAATGGTACGCTCTTCGCGAGTGTGATTTCTCCTTCGTCGAAATGACAAACGATATGCTTATCTATTCTTTAAGAAACCTGACGGGGTTTTAAAAACCCGTCAGGTTTGTATTGAGATTATTCTTGCGGACTAAATTTAATCTTTTATTGCAATAATCCTTTTGATTTTGCTAATGTGTCTGTATTATTTTCAGATTTTGTCCAATCTATTTTACTTTTTGGATCTATTCCGTTAAAATATTTTTCCAGATTGGTATATCCGTCTCCGTTTGCATCTTTATTTGCATCTGATGCATCGTTTGGATTTAGACCGTATTTTTTCTCCCAAGCGTCAGGAATTCCGTCATTGTCTGAATCTTTATATGCTTTTCCTTTGTAATCAGGATAACCACCTACTTGATTTGGATTTGTAATGATTCCTTTTTTATAGGAGTCTGCAGGTAATCTTCTTTTAATAAATTCTGCACCAATTGCATTTTCTAATCCGTCTTTTGCTTCAATTTTTCCTGTGCGGACTTGTTTAATTATTCTTTCGTCAACAGCATCTCTTTTTGGTAAAGTTGCTCCAACATTATTCAGTACAAACTCATAAGCTTCTTCTGCCTTCATAATGGTAATTTTAGGCATTGAGAATGGTTTGTTTTGCTTGATTAATTCCAGATATGACTTTGTTTGTTCTGCACTCATATCTTCTAGTTGTATCCCACCATTCCAGTTGTCTGCTGTAACTTCTGGAGAACCGTCGATATAATTTCCGTCAACGTAAGCTCTTCCGTAGGTTTTTGGGGTCATGTAACCTGCTTCTAGTTTTAGAATTCTATAACGAATTGGCTGGTCGTTTGGCGTTATTGGTCCCGGTTTGAAATAATTATTGATGATGTTAAACATCGAACGGTAATCTCCTCCATCTAGAGAGCGATTCCACCAATTGAAAATTACGTTGTTTACAAAATTAAAATCACCATACATCCCAATAGAAGCATTTCTTGAAATATTATCTGCCCATAAATTACGCATAAAAGTACTGTTCAATCCGCCAATTGTACTTCCAAAAGCATGATTGTACGTATCTAATCCTTCTGATGAAATGGTGTTTTGAATTGTAATATTACAGGTTGGTAATTTTTCTAGTTTTGATTTATCGTTTGGTTGAAACTGATGTCTGTACAATGAAATGTTTTCGTCTAATCCCCAACTTACAGAGCAGTGATCTACGATAATATTTCCTATTGCATTTCCTCCAAGTGCATCGTCTCTTCTTGTTACTTCTGTAGCTCCTCTGCGGAAACGCATATGTCTGATAATAACGTCGTGTGTATCGATTTCTAAAGTTTCGCCTGCAATACAAATTCCGTCACCTGGCGCGGTTTGCCCTGCAATTGTTACATAAGGCGCACGCATACTGATGCGGTTTTTTAATCTGATTATTCCAGAAACGTTAAAAACAATTGTTCTTGCTCCAACGGCTTCACAAGCTTCACGAAAGGTTCCTTTTCCGCTGTCTTCTAAACTTGTTACCACAAATATTTTTCCGCCACGTCCTCCTTGTGTAAAAGCTCCTCCACCTTCGGCTCCCGGGAAAGCAGGAATATCGGCCTGAACGAAATCTTTAGGATAAGAAGCCCATGGCAAATAAGGTTTTCCTTGTTTTGTTTCTTCTTGGATGATATGATAATTCGCATTCCAAATTTCGCTTAACCGTTTTTCTTCATCAGCCAAAACTGCATCGGTTTTGTCTTGAAGTGGTTTTGGAATTTGTGGATATTGTGCGTATGCTGATGAAAAGAAAGAACAGAATGAAACTATCATTATTGTTCTTTTTAGTGTGGTTATTGGATAGTTATTTTGCATGAGGTTAAGTTGTGATTGATTTTGAATAGAAACCTAACAGCTTTAAAAAACCTGTTAGGTTAACGGGAACTTATTTTTTATTCTTTTCTCTCTCTTCAACACGTTTATGCCAGTCGGCACTTTCTTTGTTTAGATCGTAACCTTGCTTTGACAGATAGTTGTTTATTCTTCCTTTGTATTTACCAAACCATCCGTGTTTTTCTTTAGACGATCCTCCATCCATTGCATGTTCTCTTGCTTCAACAAGGGCATTATAGATGTATTCTTTTTGCTCTTTTGTCAAAGCTGGCAACATGTCTTGATATCCTGCATATGTTATTGGTAAAACACCATATGTCATTCCGTCTTTAACTTCTGTAATTTTATCTTCAGATAATTGTTTCCCTAATTTTTTCAAATAAGCTTTGTGCAGTTTTTCTATAGATTGATCTGCTTTTGCTTTTAGTTTGTCAATCTTTTCGTTTTGCTTTTCTTTTGATAAACTTGTATCTTCTTTTATTTTTTTGATTTCAGCATCTCTTCCATCTTGGATTTCGCTTAAATCTCTAAATTGTTGCGCAATTACATCGGTAACAGCTTTTTCCTTTTCAGCATTTCCTAAGGCTAATTTTGCGACAATTTTAGTGGCTCTTTCGTTGGTCACTTTAATATATTCCGGATCTAAGTGTTGTTGTGCAATACTGGTAAAAAACACCAATAACATCATCAATACAGATACTTTTTTTATTGATTTCATTTTAATAAAAATTATGAATTACAATGATATTTTTTAGAATCTGCCAAATATACTTGCTTGCTTTTTTCTCGCAGATTTGCTTCGCCTGTTCGCTATCGCTCGAGTAGCAGATTTGGCAGATTTTTTTTTTTGACTTATTTATAAACTATTCTTGCAAAGATTTTGTTAGCGTTTCGTGATTGTTGGTTAAATCTTTCCAGTCTGTTTTTTGGTTAGGATCTGTTCCGTTCAAATACTCTTCGATGTTAGAATATCCATCTCCGTCTGTATCTAATTTTGCATCCGAAGCATCGTTTGGATTCAAACCGTGTTTCTTTTCCCATTTGTCCGGAATACCATCTTTGTCAGTATCTACATAAGGTTTTCCTTTGTACTCTGGATATCCGCCTACTTGCGAAATATCTGTAATAATTCCTTGTTTATAAGAATCCATTGGTAAACGTCTGTGCTCAAACTGGTAGAATGTTTTTTTCTCTAATCCTTTTGCATATTCAGGAACTCCAGTTTTTACTGTTCTTACGATTCTTTCGTCCACTTTATCTCTTATTGGTAAAGTCGCTCCAACATTTTTAAGTACAAAATCATACGATTCTTGCGCTGTCATGAACTTGTTGAACCATGGCATTGGAAATGGTCTGTCGCTTTTCATTTTAGCAAAATAATCTTTTGCTTCATCGTAAGGCATTAACTCTCCTTTTTTGTTTTCGATCTGAACTCCACCATCCCAGTTGTCCTTGGTTACTTTTTCGTTTCCGTTTATCACGTTTCCGTTTACGTAAGCTCTACCAAAAACCATATAAGGCAATTTGCTTCTTCCTGATTCCGGTTTTAAGATTCTGTAACTAATTGGCTGTGTTAAATCTGTAACTGGTCCTGGTTTGTAAAAATTGTTCATGATGTTATAGTTGGCTGTGTAATCGCCACCATCTGTAGATCTATTGTACCAGTTGAAAATCACGTTGTTTACAAAATTGAAAATACCATTCCATCCAATTGAAGGATTTCTTCCGGCATTGTTTGCCCACATATTTCTAACAAAAGCACAATTTTCTCCTCCTAATGTACTTCCGAAAGCATGATTGTAAGTATCTAATGCTTCTCCAAATAAACTGTTTTGAATTGTAATGTTTACGGTAGGTTTCTTCTCGTCTGGATAACCTGCACCCGGGCTGTACATGTGTCTGTAAATAGACATATTTTCGTCTAATCCCCAAGTTGCAGATACGTGATCGATCATGATGTTTCCAACTGGATTTCCTCCAATAGCATCGTCGCGACGCCCTACGAAAGTTTCTCCTCTACGAAAACGCATATGTCTAATGATTACGTCGTGTGTATCGATCCAAACTGATTCTCCTGCAATACAAATTCCATCTCCAGGAGCTGTTTGTCCCGCAATTGTGATATATGGTGCACGAATAATTAATGGACTTTTAATTTTGATAATTCCGGCAACATTAAAAACGATAATTCTCGCTCCTCCTTTTTCACAAGCTTCACGTAAAGTTCCCGGTCCTCTGTCTTCCAGACTTGTTACAGTGTACACATTTCCTCCACGACCACCATAAGTAAACATTCCTCCTCCTTCGGCTCCCGGAAAAGCAGGAATTTCTGCTTGTGGTAAATCATTTGGTCTTGATGCCCATGGAATATATGGCTTGCCGTGTTTGGCTTCTTCTTCGATAATTACAAGAGCTTTTTCCCACGCTTCATCAGAAAGTTTGTTGGCTTCGTCTTTGATCGCTTTTTCTTGTGCCTGAACTTCTGCACTTAGTTTGGGATATTGAGCAAAACATTGGAAATTTCCTAAAAACAATAGGAAAAGAGCCGGTAAAGTGATATTTTTCATACTAATTTTTAATTGTGGTAAGCTTTTTTAAACAAATCACCTGTATCTTCTAGAAATACAGGTGATTATTTTTTATAATTTTTACAGTCTTTTTTAAGATTAAAATTATTCTTGATAATTTAAAGTTCCAGCTCCGCCAGAGATATCATTCCAACCAATAGTTTGTAACAACCAAGGATTTTGAGTTAAAGCTGTTGTGTTAAGCCCCATTATATAATAATTTGGATTAAATTTAATTTTAACCGGTAATCCGCTAAAGTTATCCAATGGTGTAATTAGTGCTGTACGGATAAAGTTATTGTTGTAAAAAGTTGCTAAAGCTGTTAATTGTGTCTGGAAATTAGCCGCATCAGGATCTACTACCACTGCAGCACGCGCTGCTGCTGAAATAGGATCTGATGTTATAGGAGCTGTGTTTTTGTACTGCAAATAGTTTCCTGTGCGTTGTGTACCATTAATAGGTGTTAAACGTAATTTACTTACTGTACCACCAGTTACACCTGCAAGTGTTTCGTTATCATAAAGCATCCAACGTTGAACATCCCAGTAACGTTTTCCTTCATAAGCTAACTCTACTCTGCGTTCATATAAAACAGCTTCGATTGCTGCATATTTATCTGCCAATGTTCCTATTCCGTAGTTGTTTGCAGAAGGAATCCCTACACGATTTCTAATTCTTCCTAAGTATGCTAAAGTATTTCCTGTTTGTCCCAATGCTGCATAACATTCTGCAATATTTAATAATAATTCGGCATAACGATATTCAAAAATATCTGTTCCTGAAAATTGGTAATTGGTTGTATTACTAGCTGTTGGATTGGTCATTTTTCGAACAAAAGCAGGGCTTGAACCAGAAGTATTTCCATCTGCATAACCAATTTTGCTAGAAGCATCTAACCAACGGTATGTCCAAAGAACAGGATTAACATTTTCTTTGTATCCCCATTTTACTCCAGAAAAAGCAAATGTTCTGTAAAATCTTGGGTCACGATTCACGAAAAAAGTAAAATCATTGTATCCGTTTGCAGCAGTAGGTCTTTTACCATCTGCCATTGGGAATAAATCAATCATTTCTTTAGGAGCTGGTGTACCACCACTAACTCCACCTTGACTTACCAAACGTGTTGCTTTCTCCCAAGAGTTGTTTATTGCAGTAGATGTTATCCCAGTCCCACATAGTTGAACTGTAATTGCTTCTGAACAAAAGCTGTTATCGATCAAAAACATTGCTTCCCATTGTTTTGCTGAGCTTCCATATAAGCCGTAACCGTCTTGTGTTAACTGAGCTTCTGCTGCTAATCCAGCTTTCAAAGCTGCATCCCAACGCTCGTTAGATCCATCCCAATTTTTGTTGAACAATGGACTTGCATAAGTAAGCAATACACGAGATTTTTGTGCTAAAGCTGCTCCTCTAGTAAAACGTCCGTAAGCACCAGGCCATTCTTTTGGCAACAAAGTTGCAGCCATATCTAAATCTTTTACGATTTGATCTACTACTTCTGAAACTTTTGCTCTAGGAAGCTGAATAGCCGGATTATCTGCCGCAGCAGCCTGAACTGTTGTTGCAAGTGGCACTGGACCGTAAGTACGCATTAAATCATAATACTGCATAGCACGCATATAATACATTTGTCCTTTTGCCTGATCACGAAATGTTTTATCCAGATTTGCTCCTTTTACATCGATATCTTCTAGTAAATTATTACATTCTCTGATTCTGTTATAAGGTGAGTTTACAATACCTGTTCCAATTTTAGCACCATAATAAGCACTAGCATCATCCGACCTAAAAAAGGTTTTACCAGGATTAATTAAATCTTGTGTTCCTCCTAATTCTTCGGTCATCTTGGTATAGGTATCTGTGTACGATCCTACTACTGCTGCTGTTGGAGATTTATAAGCATTATAAAAATCATAGTACTGATTGTCTACGTAATTTTGTACTCGCTCCTGAGTTTGGTAGAAAGTATCATCATACGAACCATAATTTTTCTTGTCTTCCAGAAAACTATCACTACATGAAGCATTTAATGCAAGCACAAGTGATAAAGTTATATATAAATTAAATTTTGTTTTCATAATTACTATCAATTTGAAATTAGAATGATACATTAAAATTAAGTGCCCATGTTCTCATTGTAGGATATCCTACAGAAGAATTGTCATACATATTACGGTAATGATCTGGATAAGGATTATATAAATCCCAAAGGTTGTTTCCTGTTAATCCAAGAGTTATACCTGATATTTTAGTATCTGCAAAAACCTTTTTAGGTATCTCATATCCGATAGATAATTGTCTAATAAAACAACGGAATGTGTTTAGTTGCCAAAAATCTGAAGGGCTTGATATATTTGCCCATTGCGCCATGCTTGGGTATTTTCCGTTAGGATTATCTGCTCCGTACATATCGTTCCAGAAAGTCTCGTGCGACCACATATTTGATGCCGAAGATGTTCCTTGATTAACAAGATCTACAAAAGTTGCTCCTCCCCATGAAGTCGAAATTTGAGTTCTAAAATAAAAACCATTCGCTTTCATACCTAAATTTGTAGTAAATCCGTACGTTCTGCTGCTATTTGCCAGTTTAACATAATCGTTACCAGTTGCAATCTGTCCGTCAGGTCCTTTCAAAGTTCCATCAGCGTTAATCGTTCCTGCAACGTCTCTATAAGCCAATGAACCTTTTCCTATTAATGCAGGATTGTTTATACCTAAATAGTTTGGAGTACCACCAGCTGCTGTTGCATTATCTGTTAAATATTGCCAGTAATTAGCGATATCTGCATCTGTACGTAAAATACCATCACCTGTAGAAGTTCCTTTCCATGTTTCAAATCCCCAAACAGGATTAAATCCTATTGAACGTCCTTCTCTTGTTACGTTATTAGATGGAAGTACATTTCCTTGATCTGGATATTTTTTTACTTCGTTGTTAGAGTAACCAAAATTGATCCCTACATCATAACTAATTTTACCATTATTCAGTTTATCATTCCAGTTTAAGCTAAACTCAGATCCCCAAGCATCAACAGCTCCATAATTTTGTTCAGCAAATGCACCTCCAATAGAAATTGGCACACCTGTAGCACTACTCATATCTGTTAACATGTTTGTAGTTCTATCATAATAGAAATCTGCTGTAAACTGTAATCTGTTTTTAAGCACATTCAAATCGATACCAATATTATTTTTTAATGTCGAATCCCATACTGCATCACGATTTGGATTTACTCTTGGTGTTAAACCTGTAGCATTTTCTCCACCTTTACTTCCAAACTGAAAACCTTTATCAACAATAACATCGTATAATTGAACCCATTTCCAAGCCTGAAGATTATCTTTTCCAGTCTTACCAATCGAATAACGAATTTTAAAGAAATCAACCCAAGATACATTATTAGAAAACCAATCTTCTTTAGACACTACCCAACCCACTTGCAACGATGGAAAATATCCCCAATAGTGTTCTGGTGCAAACTTTGTAGAAGCATCACTACGGAAAAGGAATTGTGCTAAATATTTTGATTTATAACTATAGTTAATACGTCCAAAATAAGAAAGTGTTCCTCCTTCAGTTTTAGTAGCAAAACTGTTACCTGCATTTAATGTTCCTGCTGTAGCAGAGCTTCCTAAATAATCCTTCCCTGTTGTTTCATACGCTAAACGAGTACTTGTAACATACTGCTCAGATGCTTCTCCCCCAACCATTGCACCAATTTGGTGATCTCCAAAAGTTCTGTCATAGTTAATTAAGAAATCTCCCTGAGTATTTTTACTATCTGTATTATTATAGTAAACTCTGGAATTTTTATTATTAGTCTGTAAGATATAATCTATCGTACCTGTTAATGGATTTTTAGTTACAAAACTTGGATAAGCTGAACTGGCAAGATGACGATCTTGTAATTGATAGTTTGTAATTTGCGCTAAATCATATGGCAATTGAATTTGTTCTGTATAAGTAGAACTCTGTGTTCTTGAAAAAGTTCCTTTTATAGATAATCCCTTTACGGCAGCAACTTTATAATTTAAAGAGGCATTAACATTATACGAGTTATCATCGCTTATTTGATGTGAACCGTTATTTAAATTAGCAAAATAATTCCATCCTGCAATTGTTGTATTGGCATTTGCACTTCCTAAATTTTTATTTGCATTAGGAAATGGTGACATATAATACGTTTTTCCATCAACTATTGTTTGCCATGGCACGTGTTGCGGCATGTGTAATAAGAATCCGTAGTCAGCTTGTTCTCCACCTGCAGTAGAACCAAAACTTCCATCACTAATATTTGCTGATGCTTTTGTAAAAGACTTATCGATAGTTCCTGAAGTTCCAGAAATAGAAGCAGAAAATTCTAAATTTTTAGCAATTTTAGCATTTATCCCTGTACGGAAATTCCATTTGTCATATTTTTGATATCCTAAATTTGCATCCTGATTAAAGTAAGTTGCTCCTGCAAAATACGTAATATCTTCGCTACCACCACTTACATTAAATGAGTGTTTTTGTTGAATAGCCGGTTTCCAAGCTTCTTTTAACCAGTTATTATCTAAACTTTTCATTTCTTCTAATTCTGTTGCCGAATACAATTTGGCTGGATCAACCACAGCTGGAGGAATCGCTTGTGAAGTAAAATATCTATTGCTAAAAACTCCAAACTCATTAGCATTCATTACTTTACTATGACTAACAGCATCATTAACAGCAAATTGACTGTTGTATGAGAATTTTGCTTTTCCTGCTTTTCCTCTTTTCGTTTTTACCACAATAGCACCTTGCGAAGCACGAGCTCCATAAATTGCCGCAGATCCATCTTTAAGTACTGTGATACTCTCCACCTCTGAAGGGTCTAATCTGTTGAATTGCTCTAAGGTTGGTTTACCATTTGAAGGGTCAACCTGAATCATATCATCAATGATTACTAAAGGTATTGTTGAGTTTCCGTCTTTTGAAAATCCAAAAGATTGACGAATTTGTATGCTCGCTTGATCTCCGGGACGTCCAGAACCACTTGTAACAGATACACCAGGAACTAATCCTTTTAATGCGTCAGACAAGTTCGTAGTAGGTAAATCCATTAAAGTTTCAGGATTAATTGTAGCAATTGCTCCTGTAAGTTCCTTTTTCTTCTGAGTACCATAACCAACGACAACAATATTATCTAATTGATTTGAATCTTCTGCTAATTTTACATTAACAACATCTCGTCCGTTTAATGGTAGTTCACTTTTCTTCATTCCAATGAAAGAAAATACTAGGGTGCTTCCTGCTTTAACTTTAATTTGATATTTTCCGTTAAAATCTGTGGTAACACCATTTTTTGTAGATTTCTCCATTACGTTTACACCGGGCAGTGGAACTCCAAAATTATCGGTAACTGTTCCTGAAGCATTTACAATAGTTTGAGTTGTGGTGTTTTGAGCATAACTCATCACAGTCATTAATGTAAACAAAAGAAAACTACATTTCTTTATAAGTGCTTGTTTCATAAATGTTTTTTTTGGTTAGGTTAGTAATCGTTAGTTCTGTCATGTTTAACAAATATGCCTCTTTCAAACTAAAACAACTTTTAAATTTATCTAAAGTTCTTTATTAAATGTTTAAAACACATTTATTTTTTGATATCCAAAAATATAACGATGATACATTACAACCGTCCTGCTCTATCCTGTTTTAATACTATTATCCAAAAAAAAACATGTAAAAAAAACAATATTAATAAAAATAAGAAAGAAATAATAGGCAGAATAGAAAAAAATTAGGAATATGTTTGAATATAACCCAATACAAAAACGACTTTTGAGGAAAAAGTAGAAAAAAAATACCAAAAACAATTATTTATTGTTTTTTTCGCAAAATTAGCAAAGTTGAATACTGATACAGAATTGGTTATGTTGATCTCTTAAAAACTAAAAAACTCCCATAACGCTAGTAAAAATGCCTACTTTATAAAATAAAAACCTACAATAGAGCCATTAAAGAAATTAACTTACATGGTATATTTTTTTTTGATGTCATTTTTTTTAAAACGTAAATTCTGACCAATAAAAAAATAAGTATGCTCTAAAACCTATTCATGCGATTAATAATTATAAAGCACTGTTTATAATTACTAATCGCATTAAAAAACAATCTGCCAATTTTATATTCCAAATACAATTTAAAACTGTGTATTCTCTTTTTGTTTCTTAGAATAAATGCAAAAAGAAATCAAATAACCGTTTTTATTTGTTTGGATTCCAATCGTTAAATACTTTCTCTTTTTTATATTTTTTTAGAGCCGATTTTTCTAACTGATACGACCATTTTACTCTTTTAGACAAATCTTTTGCTCCTGTTCCTTTACTTCCAAATTCTGCATAATAAGTTGTTTTATCTTTATCAGGAAACCTTTTATCAATCCACTCGTTCCAGCCTTCCGGTATAATATGCGAATCCATATTAGTATTTATAAAAACAGTTTGCGCGTAAGGTCTCCATGGTCTTCCCAAAAAAACTTTATCGACAGTATTGTCATTTGCAGTAAGCTTACAATCTGTAAAAACAAAACCATACGGTTGTCCTTGTGGTGTTGAAGCTGCGGTGATATACGAATTTGTTAAACTCTCAATGGTACATTTATAAAAATAAGCTGTTGCGGCACCAAAAATAAAATCGGTCGTTCCGTTAATGAAACAATTTTCAAAATAAACGCGGGTATTTCCTTCAGATAAATAAAGTGTATCCTGATTGCCTAATATATTGCAGTTTTTTACAATAACTCTGTCACTTTTTATGAGTAACGCTACAGCCTGTCCAACTCTTCCCGCTGTATTTTCGACAGTAAGATTTTCTAGTCTACAATCATTTCCCTGAATTAAAAAAGAGTATGATGTCGAAGTTCCGAACTCCTTTTTGCCTGATGCATCGACTTCTCTAACTGGTTTACCCGAATAATCATCAAACGAAATAATCGTTTTATCTCTGTCTAAACCTTTTAAGGTAATGAATGTTTTCAAGTTAGAAATCACCAATTTCTCTACATATTTCCCTGGTTTTATAGTAATCACAACCCGTTTAACCGAATTGTCTTTAACATTATTTACCGCTTCCTGAATCGTTTTAAAATCTCCCGAACCATCTTGAGCAACGGTTAATGCAAATTTATTATCAAGCGTTTGAGCTGATATAGAAAATGTTGTTACTAGGAATAATGCTAATATATATTTCATGATATTTAATTTAATTTAGGTGTAGAAGTTTTTTGCCATCTTGACGAAGGAGAAATCTCCGTGAGTAGCTCTGCAAAGATTGACGATTCACTTTGAGGAGTTACTTATGGAGATTCCTCGTTCCTCGGAATGACAAACTATTACTTTTATATTGTTTCTAATGCGACATCCACACCGTCATTTCACCTTTTCCTTTATTTCCCCATGCAAAATACGGAATCAATTTTACAGGAACCGCAGTTGCATCTTTAGAGGATAGCGGTTTGTATAAAGTTTTATTCCATGAATTATTCGAATTTATAACCGCTTCGGCATCAATACTAACTAAATTTCTATTGTTTAAGGTGAATCTATTAGTTGTAAATTTCGAATTTACATTTAAAATAATATCATTTACACTAGTTTTAGCAGGAAGCTGATCCGATTCTAAACAATAAACCAAAGGCCCTCTTTTTACAGCTATTTGATTCTTAACCTCTTCTACCAAAGGATTCGCTTCCATTAATTCAACCGGCATTGGAAGATTCAATTCAATCACATCTCCTTTTTTCCATTTTTGATTTAATTTTAAGTAAGTCCCGGAAACGATTTTATCATTAATCTTTGCATTATTAATTGAAACAGAAGCATTCTGGCTCCAACCCGGAATCCTTAAAAAGAAATTCTGTAAATCTTTTGGCGCTTTTATAATTTTCAATGAGATTTTCCCATCCCAAGGATAATTCGTCTGCTGTTCAACTTCTATTTCTTCTCCGTTTAAAGACTTCGTTTTTAACTGATTACTTCCGTATAAATTGACATATAAACCTTCTTTTGAAATATTGTAAGCATAATTTCCAACTTCAGCAACGGTTCTCGTTACATTTGGTGCACAACAGTTTGACAATGCAATGTATCCTTCACGCTCATTTCCCCAGCGCTGATGAAATGGCAAATCGTTAGAAACATTCAACGGATTGTTATAAAGAAATTTTTCACCTTCTAAATCCATTCCTGAAAGTACACTGTTATACAATGCTAATTCTACGATGTCTGCATATTTGGCATCGCCTGTAATTTGAAGCATTCTCCAGTTCCATAAAACATTTCCAATATTGGCACAGGTTTCGGTATGAGCCGTTGCATTTGGCAGTTGAAAAGGACGACCATAAGCCTGATGAATTTTCTGTACTACAGTTGGATCATAAGATGTTCCATCTGGCGAAACTCCATCATACAAAGAACCACAAGCTCCAGTTATATACATTTTACGATACGTAACATCATCCCAAATCGATTCGAGATTGTCTAATAATTTCTTTTCACCCGTTTCTGCATACAAATCCGCAACTCCTGCATATAAATAATTTGCTCTTACAGCGTGCCCCATTGCAGTGGTTTGCTGTCTAAACGGTATCCTGTCTTGATTATCATCGGTTCCATCATTTGTGGTTCCTCTAATGTCAATTAAATTATTCGCTAATTCCAGATATTTCGGATTCTTTGTCGTTCTGTACATTTCGACAATTCCCATATAATGAGACGGACAAATGGCATTTCGAGCCAATTCCGGAGAAGCTTTTTTATAAAAATCATACAAATAATCGGCAACACCTTTTGCGATATTCAGGAAGTTCATTTTTCCGGTCGCACGATAATGAATACAGGCTGCAGTCATTAAATGTCCCATATCGTATTTCTCGAAACCCAATTGTTTTTTTACTTCCTCAGGTCCTAAAGTTCCCCAACGTTCATCAATTAAAACTGGTGTATGAATATAACCGTCTTTGCGCTGTACTTTTGCAAAAAGCGCAATGGCTTTATCCATTTCTGTATCCAGTTTTTTGTCTTTCGTTACAGCATAAGTTGCTGCCATTCCTTCAAAAATTTTATAAAAATCACCATCATGAAACGAAGGCCCTTTAAAAGCTCCTTTACTCAAACCTGCTGCAATTTCGAAATTTTTATAAGCATGCGAAATCGAATCATTATGATACAAATCCCACATATAAGGCAGTGTGTTTTTGGTTTCTACATCAAATTGTTCTTTCCAGAAACCATTTGTCCATTTTACATCTTGTAAACCTACACTTTGCAATTTTGAATAAGGACTTTCTGAATTCGCAACTAAACCTTTGTTTTGTGCTAAAACTCCAGCACTAACAAAAAACAAGCTAAGGGAAACATTTAAAAATTTTTTCATTTTATAATAATTTTGAACCATATAAGAAATATAAGTTCATTTAAAGTAAACTTTCTTAAACTTGAACCACATAAGATTAAGTCAATCTTATAATTACTTATATCACTTATATGGTTTAATATCTATTTTACAAAGAAATTAATCGTTCTGCTCATAGAATCTCCATCTGCATCTTTTACGATTAGGATGAAAGAAGCGAATCCTTTTTCAACTGTTTTAAACTGAATTTCTTTTCCTTTTAAAACTGCTTTTCCATTTTTTAAATCAGAAAAAGTGTAAACTGGTTTCTTTTCATAACCTTTAAAGTAATCTGCTACATTTAAAGTTTTTTTCTCTCCCAAGTTCATAAAAAAATGAGGCTGAGCCAACCAATCCAAATAATTATCTAATTGTGTAAATCCATCTTTATCAGCATCCTGATTCGCATCTGAGAAATCTCCTGCTTTTGAATTTTCATTTAAACCAAAAGCTTTTTCCCACCAGTTTGGCAATCCGTCATGATCGGTATCAAAATCTTGTGGACGTGTTTCTGTCGCAAAATTTGGCCATCCGCCAGCATCTTGTTCATTGTCGATCATACCACCTAAACCGCTTTTGCTTCCTTTATAAGTAAAAGTTCCTTTTAAAGTTTCATCTACAATTCTATTATCATGTTTATCAAAAAATGGCTGATTTGCCCCAACATCTGAAAGTACATTTTTGTAAGCCGCTCTAGCCGATTGTGTTTCTACAAAGGATTGAAAAAATGGTTTATCAACAAAAGTTTCATAATTAACCATTTCTTTATTTGTTACGGTCATTTTTCTTCCTTTTTCTTGAGATTTTTCATCAAAATAACCCGGCATTACATTTCCGTTAAAATAATAACGTTGCATTCCTTTTCCTACTCCTTCGTGTTGCGCATTTAAGGCTACAAAAATATTTGTTGATGCTCCCGGTTTGTAATAATTGTTTACAAAATTCACTTCGTTTGCACCTCCGTCTGTGGTGCGATGTCCCCAATTATAAACTACATTATTGGTAATATCTACTTTGCCAGAATAATAACCATCGCCATTTAAACCGCCACCAATACTCCAGTTACGACCATAATTATGTGCTAATAAATTGTGGTGAAAACTACCAATATCACCACCAATTGTTGCCGCATATCCGTGCATTTTTCCTGCTTCGTATTTATCATGACCTGCCACATTTAGTGCTTCAGAAATTAAAGTACGCTGTAAAGTAATATGATGTGCACCACGAGAACTAAACGACTCGTCGATTGTCCAACTTATAGAACAGTGATCGATAATACTATAATTTGCACCCGTTAATCCCATTCCGTCAAAAGTAGTTCCGCCGCCAATTCTAACTTTCAAAAATCGAACAACACCGTCATTTCCTGTAAGGCCAATTGGTGCTCTGCTAAGAGTGATTCCTTCACCTGGAGCAGTTTGTCCAGCAATAGTGATATAAGGCTGATTTACAACCAATCTGGAAGCGAGTTTTATATTTCCCGAAACATTAAAAACAATAGTTCTTGGTCCAATTTCCTGATTTACAGCATCACGAAGACTTCCCGGACCATCATCATTTAAATTCGTTACTTCAATCACTTTTCCGCCACGTCCACCAACTGCAAAACGTCCGTATCCTTCAGCTCCCGGAAAAGCCAATTGCGCAGGCTTGAATGACCAAACATTTCCTAACGTTACATCGCCATTACTGGCTACTTCATCTACACGCCAGTAATAAGTTGAACCGCTGTACAAATTAGAAACAGGAAATATTGTTGTGGTTAATTTTCCTTTAAATTCTTTTGAAGATTCATTTGCGTTTCTAACGGCATTTTCGTCTTCGCCATAATAAAGTTTATGAGTAACTGCATCTTTTGGAGCATCCCATTTTAAGACTGTGTTTTTGTCTACAACTACATGCTCGTCTCTATTTTTTGGTTCTGGAGTTCTTGCCTGATTTTTTAAGTTTGGAGTATCAATTTCAAAACCATTAATTACAATTTGCTTTACAATATCAGGATTTGAAGTTGGGTCAATTTCAAAACGAACGATTACATCTTTGCCTTTTTCGGTATTAAAAGTAATGTATGCCATTGCTGCATCAATTTTAGCATTGGCTCTCTGGCTCGCATTTATAGTTTCCTGAAGTTTTCCGTTTACATAGATTTTTATCGGAGAAAAAGTTTTTCCTGTAATCACATCAAAAGCATTATGAAAAGTTAAAAGCGTATGTTTTCCCGCTTTTAATCCACTGATTTTTAATTCTAAATTTTCAGCAGTTACCAATCCGTCGCTTCCCAATCTGTTATAATAAGGCGCATTCATGCCTACTTTATACCATTTTGAAGTAAAGTTTCCTTTCAGCTTAAAATTTACATTATTAAAAGACTTTTCTGCTTCTTTTGCATCGTTAATGACCCACGATTCGTAATTTGGATCATGTACTTCATCTAATCTTCTTTGAAAAAAATCAAAATCGACTTTTACGATTTGCTTTTCATCTGATTGTGCTTGTCCATTTGCGGCAAAAAGTAGTGCCAGAGCAAACGAACTAACTAATTTCTTTATCATGTTTTTTTAATTTAATTTTATTTTTTCTTCCGCTGATTTATTCAACAGATTTATTACGTCTTTTTTTCTTTCTTCGGGAACTACTTTTAAAACTTTTAATTCGCCATTAACCAATTCTGCTTCAATTTTAGTGTTTTGTTTGGCATGCAATTTAAAATGAACATTCCAGTTTTTAGGCCAAGCGGGAAAAAGATAAATTTTGCCACCAGCTTCCTGCAATAACATTTCCTGCATCCCAATCATTCCGGATCCTCCCCAATTATGATCTGGAACCCAATCAAAACCAGGTCCCCAAAAAGCAGGGAATCTTCGGTCTGAATTTGCCATTTTTAAAGTGTTATATTTTACAGCTTCATTTGTTAAACCTAATCGCGCTGCAAAAATATTATCCTGTTTCCAGCCAATATGACTTCTAAATTTTAAAGCATCAGGATCGTATTTCCATGTATTTAATGCCGTTTCTAAATCTGGCTTTCCTACGCCATAAATTCCCCACGGATAAACGGGATACATTTGTGGAACTTCAGAATTGTTAACTCTTTCCCACGATTTTGCTGGAACTAACACTTTATGATTTTCGATCTGTCCGAAATTTAAAGGCGGAATTCTGGTTTGAAATCCTTTTAGATATTCTAATGCTTCTTTTGACAATTCCTTTGAAGAAAGGTTTAAAAGGCTTTCTGTAATTATCTGTAAAGCCGAAATTGTACTATTTGCATTGTACGCCATTTTATACGTTTCAGCACCTGAGCCCGGATATAAAACTAATTTTCCGTTTCCGTCTAAAGCTTTTCTTCCTCGCTGTTTTGCCAGATATTGATAATGTTCATCAAAAAATCGAAGACAGCTTATAATAAACGAATTGTATTTCTGAATCTCTTCTCCGGCATATTCTTTTTGCTGCAACATCATTTGACAGAATTCGAAAACCGTATCCCATTCATACTCTAACCAAGCGTTATATTCCATTCCCGCATCGTAATCAGCAGGACGCTTCCAATCATATTCGGCAGGATTTGGTAAACCGAAATTTTCCAGTTGTTCTGTAAATGAAGCACCGTTATGATTCCAATACACTTTACTTCTTAATTCAGCATTTTTCTGTAAACTCAAATAATAATCAAGTTGCGATTTCATCATATCAAAATCACCGCTTTTTACCATCGGAAAATAAACCAAACGCTGATTTTGAGCTGTCATCGTTCCTCCGCCCCAATTTCTAAAATCGGGCGTAAAATCTAAATCCGAATTTGTAAAAACAGGATCAACCGTAAAAAGTCCGCCATTAAATTTTGTTGGATATTTTCCGTACGCATTACAGCCTAACATATATCGAAACAATTGATAATTCTGTCCAATTTGATAAGCCGAATCTTTTGCTGTCGTCTGATTTTTTTGAGTAAAAATATAACTGCGATTCCAGAAATTATTCCACCATTTTATCGTGTTTTTTTCTGCTTGTTTTGAAATGTTTTTATTGGCTGAAATTTGATTCTTTACTTCATTATTCCAAGTATTTAAATTCGATTGGCTGGTATTTAAATAAAGCTGTAACAAATGTTTTTTGGATGGTTTGATACTTGACAAAGTATAACCTTTAAAATCTGTCGATTGGTATTTTCCTAAATAAGTTCCATCAGGTTTTAGATTATCTCCTGTCATAAATCCGCCGAAAGTTAAATTCGCAATCGGGTTAAGCATTTGCTCTTTTACCGATTCCATTTTTTGTTGTTTTACAGCAACGTCAAACACGGTGTTTTCTCTATTTCTGTGATAGAATTTTATTCCATTATTTTCGAATGAAATTGAATCTTTATACGTAATAATATCACCTTGAGGCGCCCATTTATAAGAATTAGCATTATTTGCTTTTCCTTTTGAATCGCGGTTTTTATAACGCCAGCTTTCATAAGAAGCTGTCATTTTAAGCGAAGTCTTACTTTCTAAATCAACATGAATTATCGGTTTAAAAACATCTACCCAAAGTTTAATTTTAGTGTTATTTTGACCTACTAAAACATATCCATCTTTAAGTTTTAATTCCTGATAAAAACCCTCTTTCCCAGCAAAAGGATTTGGGCTTAAAGTTACTTTTATCCTTCCTAATTTCAATAAAGTATTGTGTTCGTCAAAAGTCCCGCTTCGCGAGAAATAAAAATACAAATCGCCATTTTCAACCCAAACATTCATTCCAATATCTCCACCTCCCAAAGGCATAGATTCTGATGAATTATTGCTTTGCGTTGTCCAGATTTGATTGTAATTCTCAAGCACAGGAATTTGTGCTTTAAGGCAAAACGTAGTCAAGAGAAGTATGTATTTTATGTATTTCAATTTAGTATTTAATTTTATTTATTCACCTGGTTTGTCATTTCGACAAAGGAGAAAACTTCGTTGCATAATCGACAAAGATTGCGGAGCTGCTTGCGGAGATTTCTCGTTCCTCGAAATGACAAAACTGTGTCAAACTCACAATTCATAATTCATAATTCACAATTAACATTACCATTCATCAGTCCTAAAAGACGAAACCGGCAAACCACCTGTACTAAACAATTCTGCTTTTGCGAAATCTTTCCATAAATAACGAACCGCAGCTGGTTTAGCCACTTTATCTGAGGTTAAAACCACTGATTTTCTGCGAACAACCGTTTTAGCTGGATAAAACACTTTATCTTCTCCTGCTATTTCAAAACCTGTAACTTCTTTGTCATAAGACGTAATTCCGTTTGCCACATCATCAAACGAAACGGTTACCGAACCATCTTTTATTTCCATCGATTTGTATTTCGGACTTTCAAATTCGAAACCTTCAATTCCGTAAGTTTTTGCCAAAGCTTGAAAAGCAAGTCGGTTTCCTCCTTTTTCTTTATCCATTGGGTGAATGTTATTTTCTTCACCAACATCCATTAAAACAGCCATTCCAGAATTCGGAATCTCTTTTGAAGCTTTCAATTGCGCTTCTCGTATATAAGCCGAATTGTATTTCTCCAAATAATCTTTTGGGTGAAATGAAGCATAATTAAACGGTGCGATCTGAGCATAGTAAAACGGAAAATCTCCTTGTTTCCATAACGTTCTCCAACTGCTTACCATTTTTTTCATTAAAGCAGTATATTCAGATGCTCTTTCGTAATTGGATTCTCCCTGATACCAAATACAGCCTTTTATTCCGTAACCAATTACAGGCGAAAGCATTCCGTTAAACAAAGTCATCGGAACACGATTTGGATCTTTTGCCAATTCTTCTTTCGTCGTTGGAATTTTAGCACTTGCGAAATCTTGCAGCATTTCCTGGTTCATCCACGCTTCCATACTTGAACCTCCGTACGAAACATGAATCAAACCAACCGGAACATCTAAAACTTCTTGTAAAAGCGAACCAAAATACCAAGCCGTTGCACTAAAATTAGAGGTTGATTTTGGAGAAGCGACTTCCCATTTTCCTTCAAAATCTTGCAAAGGTTCTAAAACTGTTGCACGCGGAATTGTGATTAATCGAATGTTTTTATTGGTTGATCTTACGATGATTTCGTTTCCGTTTTTAACAGGCTGTCCTTGAAATCCTTTCAACGGCATTTCCATATTCGACTGTCCAGAACAAAGCCAGACTTCGCCAATTAAAACATTTTTAATAATCACTTTTTCAGTTCCTTCTGAAACTTCAATCGTATACGGACCACCAAATGATGGTGTTTGTAATTCTGTTTTCCATTTACCGGAATTGTCTGCTTTTGCTTTGTAGATTTTAGAATTCCATGATGTTTTTATGGCAACATTGGCGTTCTTTTCTGTCCAGCCCCAAATTGGTGCATTTGATTTTTGCTGCAACATCATATTATCGCTAAATAATGCTGGCAATTTGATTTTAGCATTGATTTGAATGCTTGACAAAATCACTAATAATATAATAATTGAATTTCCTAAATTTCTCATTTCTCATTTTTTTTCCGCCACGAATTCACGAATTATTTTAAAAAAATTAATTAAAAAAAATTCGTGAATTCGTGGCTAATGTCTATTTTTCTTTAACAAGCACAACAGGACCAAATAAACCTGCTTTAAGCAAAGGTTCTCCTTCTAAACGATATGTTGCATTTGTCCATGTTAATCGTTCTTCTTTTGGTAATTTTTGGTCGCCCATTAATCGATTTGCCCATGTATTTGTAATGCTGATTTCTATTGTGTTTTTTCCTTTTTTTAAGGCTTGGGAAATATCTGTTTTAAAAGGAAATGTCCAAAGTGTGCCGCAATCTTTTCCGTTAATTTTGATCTCGGCAATATTGGCAATTTCACCTAAATCAATCCAGATTTTATCGGTGTTTTTTTCTTTCCAAATAAACTCTTTTTTATAAACTGCGGTTCCTGAATAATACTTAATTTGATCATTATTCGAAGTACTCCAATCAAAAAATTTGTTTGTTTTTATAACTTCTTTTGGACCTTTAAATGCCGGATTAAATTGTAATTGCCAGTTTTCATCTAAAGTCTGAACATTTTCAAATTCAGAAGATTTTCCTTCAGCTAAAACTTCTTTCGTTTTGTCTTTAAAAATTACAAAACCAGATTCGTTTGCCTCTAAATTTAGAGTCACAATTGTTCGCCCATTTTCGATCTTCCAATTAGACAAATCAGAAGTTTTATCGGTAACAGGATTGTACCAAATCGGAATTTTTCCTGCTATTCTAAATGAAGCTTCAAAAGAACGTTTTACTGCATTTTGATTCGAGATAAAATAAACATCTTCTGTATTAGATTTTCGGTGTGTCCAGGCAATTGTTTCAGAATCGGCTCTGTTTAAATTTTGAAAATAAACATCTTGCGTAATTCCTATTGAGGCAAAATCATTTTCTAAATAAGGTAATTTAATAACTGTTCCTTTTCCTATTTTCCAAGTTGACGCGTTAGAATTATTCCAAATTTGATCAATTACATTATGCCATTTTTTAAAATCTTCATTCGATTGTAAACCCGGTTCTAAATTTGGTTTTTCGTCTACAAAAACGGTTGCTCCATCTTTTACTAATTGCAGGATTTTTTCGGCAGAAGCCAAAGAAAGCAATTTATTTGGAGCCATTTTATGACTTCCCGGAAACAATAAAGCACCGTATTCAATTCCGCCATCAAAAGAGATTTTTCCGTTTTTAACTCTTGCGTGGTTTATCAAAACATCTGAGTTGAACGAATCGTATTGATAACCGTTCATTGCGTTGATCCATTGCGATAAATCGGTTGAATTTTTAGAAAAACTAACTTCTTTTGGCATTTTAGCGCTTGGCTGTCCTTCATTTTTTAAACGAATGGCTTCACTTTCTACCCTTTCTTTTCCAAAAATATTCGGAATAAAAGGCACTAAACGATCTGGAAGCACAGAACGAGAAGGTAAATCTTCGCCAATAAAAACAGCCAAATCAATAACTGGTTTTCCTTTTTGCAGCTGAAATTGTACTCTTTGGCAATATTCAAACCACGCTTTTCCGGGGTCCCACCAAGTTTGGTCTCTTTGAAAATACGTTCCAATTCCGTCCAGAGTCATTCCCGGTTTTCTGTCCAACCACGGATTATGTACAAAAACGTGATAGAAAAAACGGTTAATTCCTAAAGCATAATTTCTGTCGGCAACGACTTTTAAATTTCCGGGATGCTCGTCCCAATCCATTTTTAAAGCCGTAAAAGCTTCTGCCTGAATAATATCTTTTCCATAAATATGCCCGCCAGAAATAGCGTCTAACATATCGTTTGGTTTGTCGTGCGTTGGACTTTTTAGCCAAAATTCGCCACTTGGGTAATCAATATATTTAAAATGCAAAAGTCCGTCGCTCATCATGGTTGGCGCGACATTTTCTGAACTGAATTTTACGTTGGCATCGTCAGCAATTTGTCGTAAAGTTCCAAAGAAATTTTCGGCAACTAATTCTGAAATCGTTTTTCGAACATCATATAAAACTTTCTCTGATGTCTCAATATTTTTTACAGGAATTCCCGCCATAACCGGCAGATAATCTACAATATCATAACCTCTGCGAGTTTTAAATTCGTTTCTAAAAACAGGCGACCAGTTTTGACTTCCACATTCCCAACTGTCCATGTGAAGAATTTTAACCACTTTTGAAGCCAATTCAGCACCAGCAACCCGAAGCATTTCCCCAAACCAATGATCCAATTGAAAACGAATGGCTTCCGTATTAAATTTATCTACTTCTAAACCTCTTCCCGCTCCCGCCGTTGCATTTTCATGTCCTGTTGATGTATGTCCGAAACGAATAATTCTCCAATTTCCTTTCGTAGCAGTTTTCCAATTTAAAACTCCATTTGCATCTATAAACTTCGAAATATTGATCATTTTTGATTGATCGATACAGTCTGCAGCGCTGATTTCTTTTTCGGTTGTCTGCGGGCTCAATCGCCAAATAGCTCCCGATTTCCCTTGATAATTATCAATTAAGGGTTCGTTTGACAAGTATATTTTTGCCACTTTTAAACCTTGATTCCATTTTGCAGGATCTAAATCTTCTGCGCCTGGTTCTGTTCCTTCAGGATCATAAACGAATCTAAAATATTTGGCTTTTGTGGGTACAATGCTGTGTGTATAAAATGCGTCTACGTCCTGCCAGCCGTGACGTGGCGTTGTTAATCTTCCTAAACTTTTAAAATTTATGCCATCATTGCTATATTCAATTATTAAACGATGCGCCTGATAATTATTCCCTTTGGTTTCTATTTGAATGGATTTACATAAAAACGATTCATCAAATTCATACTGAATCCAACCCTTTTTTGGCATTCTAAATAATCCGTCTTTATCTGATGAACTCAAAATTGTTGCATCAGATTCGGGATTGGTTGATGCTATTTTTGGGCGTTTTTTATTTGATGTAATAAAACTTTCTTTTACTGGAACGGCGAATGTGGCTATATCTTTATAATAGTCTTTGTAGTGATTTGGAACGGCTAGTTTTAAATTTTTAAAGTTGTTTCCGCTTAGGATTGTATCTTTCCAAACTACTTTTTGCATTGACATTTCGGGCGTTATCCACGGTCCTCCTGCAACTGCAAAACCATCGGCGGGATGAAATCCTATTTTTACTCCAACTCGATCTGCTTCTACTAAAGCCCAATGTACCAAATCCCAGAATTCCTTGCTTAACTGCAAAACTGGTGGATTAATTAATGGCGGATTTGCGGGGCCTTTGATTGTCATTAAATAGGCTCCTTCGATACCTGCTCGTTTCATCGCTTCTAAATCGGCTGTGATGCCTTCTTTAGAATAGGCACTTTGCATCCAATACCAATATGTCCACGGTTTTGAGGATTCTTTTGTAGGTTGAAAAAGGGTATTTTCTTTTTTATGGATTTCCTGTGCGGAGACGAAGCCCGCAAGGAGTAAGATAAAAAAGAGGTATTTTTTTTGAAACATTTTTACTGTTTTATTTTCTTTTGTAAACCCGACAGGTTTTTGAAACCTGTCGGGTTTTATATATCGCATTTTTTTGTCATTTCGACGTAAGGAGAAATCTCCACAAGTAGCTCCATAACGAAAGTCCAATCTTTGTGGAGTTTCTTACGAAGATTTCTCCTTACGTCGAAATGATAAACTGTATTGTTTAATTTTTAGTTCTCAATTTAAAAATTATCAATTAATATTTAAACTTCTTCAAACTTTCTTCTAATCCGTTTTTTTGTGCTTCAAATGGAACTAAATAAAAGCTGTATTGATAATCTCCTGACTTAATTTGATATTGTTCTAAAGGCTGTGCGACTGAAGTCCAACTGTCATTTCCTCCAACTCCCATTTGAATTAAATCAATATTTACGGTTAAAAATCCGGGATCTTTTAAATCGAATGTATGTTTGGCAGCACTTAAATTTTCTTGTGTGTACGGCCATGCGCTCATGCTTAAAACTTTATTATCGTCGACAACCAATAAACCTTTATTTTTTTGTGGCGTTGTAAAAGCCATCCATCTCACTTCGGTTCTATTTGCATTTTCCTGAGGTTTAACATAGTGCTCCAGAAAATCATTTATTGGTAATGAATATTTGCCTACAAATGAGCCGAAACTTCTGTCTATGTAGTTTTCTAATTCTCCTTTTCCGTACCACGAAATTTGATCAAATTTTCTTTGAACGCCCATTTGCATTCCTATTTTTGGAATGTTTGGTAATTTGTTGGTAGCTTTCAAACTATAATCGACTTTAATAACTCCGTTTTCACTGATTTTGTAAACGACTTGTACTTTTGCACTGTCTTTTATAACTTCATATTCACTTGTAATAATTGTTCCATCAATTGCAATTGCCATTTTTGTGCTCAACACTTTTGGTTTTGCCTGATACCACGGTTTTAAAACTTTATGTGATTTCCAACCTCTTTTGTCGTTATCTGTTAGTGGTCTGACAAAATTAGGCAGCAGCGGTGCAAAAACTTGTTCTTGACCATTGTAAACATACGAACTCAATGCTCCGTTTGCTTTACTAATACTAATTTCGAATGTTTTTCCTTTAATTTTAAAGTCAGAATCTGTTTCTGTGGTTTTGTATTTAGAATCTTTTTGGTTTCTAAAATCAATTTCGGCATCTGATTTTTTCAACAGAAACTGATCTTCCGCGACAGCGTACCCTTTTGTTGCCCAAAGTTCATCTTTTGAAAGTTGAAATTCAATATTTAGAAAATATTCCGCATCCTTTTTCAGTTTTGGTAAATATTGTTTTACATCTAAAATAGTTGATTGTCCCGCTTCTAAATTGAACGGTTTTAAAACTTGAGTTTTAATAACATTTCCGTTTTCCAAAACTTTTAAAACGGGAATATATTCTGACAATGATTTTACGGCCTGACGATTTTTAATTTCTAATTGAAAGTTATCTTTCAAGCTACTCGTTGCAGGTTGATAAATCCATTTATTCTCATAAATAGAACCTTTTGGTTTTCCGTTTGAGTCGACAATTCCTTTTGTATTGAAATTTCCATCATGATATTTTTCGCCAAAATCTCCTCCGTGTGCAAAAAATTCCTGTCCCGTTGCAGAATCTTTTTTCACTAATCCCTGATCTTTAAATTCCCAAATACATCCGCCAATAACTCTTGGAAGCGAACGGAATTCATCCCATAATTCTTTTAAGTTTCCTACTGAATTTCCCATTGCATGAGAATATTCGACAAAAATAATTGGTCGTGTATCTTTCTTTTGGTCTACTAAAAATTTAGGTGTAAAAACGCCCGGATAAAAACGGCTGACCATATCGACATAAGGTTCGTCTTGCGGGTTTTCGAATCTATAGGCATGATCGATTGTTTTTGGATATCTTGGATCAAGCGGATCGATATATCCGTCTAATCTTGGATTTCCTTGTGCAGGTTCGTAATGTACGGGACGTGTAATGTCAAAATCGTGAACCCAACCTGCCATTGCTGCATGATTTGGGCCTTTTCCGCCTTCGTTTCCTAAACTCCAAAAAACTACCGATGGATGATTTTTATCGCGCTCAACCATTCTGGTCATACGCTCTAAATAGGCGTTTGTCCATTTTGGGTCGTTGCTTAATTTTCCACCAATTCCGTGTGTTTCCTGATTCGCTTCGTCCATTACCATAATTCCGTACTGATCACATAAATCATAGAAATAGGGATCGTTTGGATAATGGCTTGTCCGTATAAAATTGAAATTGAATTTTTTAATTGTGGTAATATCTTCTTTAATGTCGTCTCTTGTAACGGCTTTTCCTCTTGTTGGATGCTGGTCGTGACGGTTTACTCCATAAACGTAAGTTTCTTTTCCGTTGATGAGCATTTTGCCATTTTCTTTTGAGAATTCGACAGAACGAAAACCTACTTTACAGCTTTTAACTTCGGTAATTTGTCCTTTTGGATCTTTAATAGACATTACCAAAGTATATAAATTTGGCTCTTCTGAACTCCATTTTTTTGGATTGGTAATATTTTCTTTAAACATTCCAAAGCGAACATTATCCAAACGTGGATAACTTTCGTTGATCATATCGATCACGGGTTTCTGAAGCGGTTCTTTGAACAATGCTACATTATTTGCATCGTATAATTGTGCCTGAAAAGTATAATCTTTGACTTTTTCGCCTGTAAGATTCTCGACTTTTGGTCGTAATTGAAAAGAGGCGTCTTTGTATTGTTTGTCTAATTTTGTCTGGTAAAAGAAATCCTGAATGCGTAGTTTTGGCTCTGCCATTATAAAAACTTCACGCTGGATTCCGCTTACGCGCCAATGATCCTGATCTTCAAGATAGGAACCATCTGTCCAACGAATTACTTGTACCGAAACTACATTTTCTCCTTCTTTTAAATAAGGTGTAATATCAAATTCTGATGGTAAAAAACTGTCTTCTCCATATCCTAAAAACTCTCCGTTGAGCCAAACTTGGAAACCTGAACTAACGGCTCCAAAATGTAAAGTTACGGTCATATCTTTCCAGTTTTCGGGAACGGTAAAACTGCGTTGATACGAACCAACTCCATTATAATCTTTGGGAATAAAAGGTGGATTTATTGGTCTGAACGGATAAACGGCACTTTTGTAAATGGGAATATCGTAGCCTTTTAACTCCCAGTTTGAAGGCACTTCAATTTTTTTCCAGCCTTCCACTTTTCCTTTATAGAAATCTTTTGACGCTTCTTTTAAGTTTGATGCATATTTAAAATCCCAATCTCCCGTAAGCATTTTTAAGCGGCTTTTGGTTCTATCGCCTTTGAGAGCATCTTCTACATTGGTGTATGAGTAAGCTGTTGCTCGCGATGGCTGACGGTTTATACTTGTTACTGTGGGATCTTCCCACGGTGCAAATTCGTACTTTTTTGGTATCTCAGGAATTCCCGCAGGTTCACCTGTTACGGATTGCGCGTGTGTGTAAGATGTTAGAAGCAATATGAAAAATGTGAATACCGATTCAAGTATCGAAAATCGAAACCTGAAAAAGTGATTTATTTGAAATGATTTGAACATTAATTCTATGTTTTTTATTCGCAATTTTTGTCATTTCGACGAAGGAGAAATCTCCATAAGAAACTCTACAAAGTATTTTCTTTCTCTATGGAATATTGTCGCGGAGATTTCTCCTTCGTCGAAATGACAAACTGTGTCTTTATTATCTTGTGGTTATTAGCCCCGACAGTTTTTCTATCGAAACTCTTTACTCTTTACTCTTTACTCTTTACTCTTTACTCTTTACTCTTTACTCTTTTTAACCTTCTCCGGCGGCGCAACAAAATTCAATTTGCTTGTTCCTATATCTTTCGAAGTCGCAACGGCAATTCCTCTTTGTTCGGCTTTGTTTACGGCGCAATAAAAATGATATACTACTCCATCGTGTTTTACAACAAATGATTTATGGGCAAACATATTATCATAAGGTTCAGACGATTTGATTAAATCATCTCCTTTCCAGTCTGTCCAGTTTACTAAATCATTCGAAACTGCAAAACGGTTAAATGCTCCTTGATTCCAACCTGTCCAAAAAGCTCCAAAATAGAACATGACCCAAGTATCATTAATACGCTGAATATAGGCATCTCCCGAGATTCCTTTATGATGATTGATTAAGGGTTTATTGCCATAACGCTTCCACTCCTTCATATCGTTCGATACTGCCATGGCAATACGTTCTGCGCCTTTAGCAGGATTTATGCTGTCGCCACGGGCATTGTAATACAT